>SWCC01016480.1_pt1 | contig 122623 bp, 111 predicted proteins | sample 4692971 | NCBI WGS metagenome assembly SWCC01 (sample SAMN10267277, study PRJNA491770) | bioreactor metagenome | isolation source: DHS bioreactor inoculated with subseafloor sediment | place: Japan: off Shimokita Peninsula | collected 2006-08
GGAAGACCGGGTGCTGGTGCATGGCAATAAAACCGTCGTTTTCCGCTGAGAGGCCGGCATGACGGCACAGATCATCGACGGCAAGGCGCTGTCGAAGCAGCTTCGGGTGGGCTTTCGCGAGCGCGTGGGACGGCTGGTGGAGCAGGGCGTGCGCCCCGGGCTGGCGGTCATCCTGGTCGGGGACAACCCGGCCTCGCGGGTGTATGTGGGCAACAAGGTGAAGGCGTGCGAGGAGTGCGGCGTGCGCTCGCTGCACGTGGCGCTGCCGGCCGACACGCCGGAAGTGGAGATGCTGGCACGCATCGCCCAGCTCAACGCCGACCCCACGGTGCACGGCATCCTGATCCAGCTGCCGCTGCCCGGCCACATCGATGTGCGCCGGGTGCTCGAAGCGATCTCGGTGCATAAGGACGTCGACGGCTTTCATCTGTACAACGTCGGCGGGCTGGTGGTGGGCAACACCATCTTCCCGCCATGCACGCCCTACGGCGTGCAGCTGCTGCTCGACACCACCGGCACCGAGGTGGCGGGCAAGAACGTGGTGGTGGTGGGGGCGAGCAACATCGTCGGTAAGCCGATGGCGCTGATGCTGCTGCAGCGCGAAGCCACGGTGACGATCTGCCACGCGAAAACGCGCGATCTCGCTCAGCACACCATTCTGGCCGACATCCTGATCGTGGCCGCAGGCAAGCCGGGGCTGATCGTGCCGCAGATGGTCAAGCAAGGCGCCATCGTCATCGACGTCGGCATCAACCGCCTGCCGGACAACCGCATCGTCGGCGACGTGGACTTCGACGGGGTGAAGGAGAAAGCCTCGTGGATCACGCCGGTGCCCGGTGGCGTGGGGCCGATGACGGTGACCATGCTGATCGAGAACACGCTGCGCTCGGCCGAACGCAGCCTGCAGGCGAGCCCAGCCGACGACTATCAGGACTGGGAAGCCCCGGTGCTGAAGGCGGTCTGAGATGGGCGCCGACGAGTGCGTGATCCGTCTCGAAGGGCTGGCGCTTGAAGCATCGATCGGCATCTACCCGCACGAACTGGCCGCGCGCCAGACCCTGCTGGTGGATCTGACCCTGTGCATCGACGGCGCCGCATCTGGGCGCAGCGACGACATCCGCCACACGGTGGATTACGACGAAGTGGTGGCGTGTCTCGAAGCCTTGATCGCGGCGCGCCACTTCAACCTGCTCGAACACCTGAGCCAGGTGATGCTCGACACCCTGGGCGAACGCTTCGCCATCCGGCGGCTGGAGGTAACGATCGCCAAGCCGGCGGCGGTGCCGGGTGCGCGCAGGGTGTCGGTGAGCCGCATGGCGGTGTGGCCGACCGTCGTGGCGACGAAGGTGCCGGCAGTCAGGGCCGCGGCCTGAGCCCTGCGCGCGATACTGTTTTCATGGCGCGCCGGCCCTTGCAGACTTCATGCGCTGCAAGGACCGGCGCCGCCATTTTCATCAGACGCCCGCCACCACGCCATCGCTGCGCGGGTCGACCGCGCCTTCGATCAGCCCGTTCGGGTGTCTGACCAGTGCCCCCGCGTGGCCCATGGTGTCACTGTAGGCCTCGTCCAGCACTTCGACCTGATGCCCCGCGTCGCGCAATGCCTGCACCAGCTCCGGCGGAAAGCGGCTCTCCAGCTTGAGGCTGGTGCTGACATCGCCCCAGGTGCGGCCCAGCAGCCAGCGCGGTGCGCTGACCGCCTGCTGCAGGGGCGTGCCGAAGCGGGCGTAGCGGGTAAACACGGCGGCCTGGGTCTGTGGCTGACCTTCGCCGCCCATGGTGCCGTAGGGCATCACGCGGCCGTCGTCGAACAGCGCCATTGACGGGTTCAGGGTGTGGAAGGGCTTGCGTGAGGGCTCCAGTGCATTGAGCGCGGCAGGGTTGAGCGAGAAGCTCATGCCGCGGTTCTGCCAGGTGATGCCGGTGTCGCGCAGCACCACGCCGGAGCCGAACTCCCAGTACACGCTCTGGATGAAACTCACTGCGCGCCCTTCGCGGTCGATCGCGCCCATCCAGATGGTGTCGCCCGGTGCGGCGGGATCGGGCCAGGGTAGCGCGACCTGCATGTCCACATCGGCGGCGCGGGCGTCGAGCGCAGGCGCGTCGAGGAAGCTGCGCGGGTCGGCGGGCAAGCGGCGCGGATCGGTGACCACGCGGTCGCGCACGCGGAAGGCGCGTTTGGTGGCTTCGACGAGGCCGTGGACATGGGCGAAACCTTCGCCCTCGCTGACACCGAGGCGTTCGAAGATGCCGAGAATCATCAGTGCGGCGAGGCCCTGGGTCGGGGGCGGCAGGTTGTAGACGGTGCTGTCGCCGAGCCGCACCGATAGCGGATCGACGATCTGTGCGGCGTAGGCGTTGAGGTCGTGGGTGCGAACCGGGCTGCCGACGCGTTCGAGTTCGGCGCCGATCAGTTCGGCGATCTCGCCGCGATAGAAGTCATCGAGGCCGCGTGCGGCGAGTGTCTCGAGCGTCTGGGCCAGCGCGGGCTGGCGCAGCAGATGTCCGGTTTCGGGCGGTGCGCCATCGACCAGAAAGGTGTCGGCGAAACCGGGCGCGTCCTTCAGCCCGTCGAGCTTCTGGCGCGTGAGGGCGGCCTGGCTGGCGGTGACGGCCACGCCGTCGCGTGCATGGCGGATGGCGTCGGCGAGCAGGCGCGACAGCGGCAGCGCAGTCCCCCACTCGGCGGCGACTTCCAGGGCTTTGTCCCAGCCGCCGACCGTGCCGGCAACCGTGAGTGCTGCCTTCGGGCCGCGAGCGGGGATGGCATCAAGCCCGGCGTAGAACTGGCGGTCGGCAAGCCCGGCGGCAAAGCCGCAGGCGTCGATCGCGACCGGCGCCTTGCCCGGCTCATGGATCAGCCAGAAACCGTCGCCGCCGATCGCGTTCATGTGCGGATAGACCACCGCGATGGCGGCGGCCGCGGCGACCATGGCTTCGACCGCGTTGCCGCCTTCGCGCAGGACGTCGCGTCCGGCCTGGGCGGCGAGGTGGTGAGGGGCAACCTGCATGCCGCCGAGGGCAGTGAGGGTGTGCAGCATGAGTGTCTCCTTGTTGGTGGCGTGGCCCGCGCCCGGTCAGGCGAGCAGGCCGTAGAACATGCGCAGCGAGGTGAGCGCGAGGAAGGCCGCGAACACCTGGCGCAGACGGCGCGCGTCGATGGCGTGGGCCAGACGCGCACCCCATGAGGTGGTGACCATGGTCGCAGGCACGATCAGTGCCATCCCGAGCAGGTTTACATAGCCGACGGTCGCCGGCGGCAGGTTGGGCACGCCCATGCCGTTGATCAGGAAGCCGATCGCACCGGGCAGGCTGATGATCATGCCGAGTGCGGCCCCGGTGCCCACGGCCACGTGCATCGGCGTACGAAAGGCGTTGAGGGTGGGGACGCTGAGCGTGCCGCCGCCAATGCCCATCAGGGTCGAGATGCCGCCGATGGTGACGCCGATCATCGAGGTGCCAAGCGGCCCCGGCAGACCCTCACCAAGCGCAAAGCCGTCGCGCTTGAAGGCCATGTTGAGCGCGACCAGCAGGGCGACCGTGGCAAAGATGGAGGTGAGCACCTGGCCGCTGAAGTAGCCGCTGGCGACCGAGCCGATCAGCACGCCGACCACGACGGGCGGAATCAGCTTGCGCAGCAGTTCGGGGTTGAGGCTGCCACGGCGGCGGTGCGCGCGGGCCGACATGATCGAGGTCGGAATGATGGTGGCGAGGGAAGTGCCCACCGCCACATGCATGCGTACCGACTCGTCGATGCCGAGCAGGGTGAAGAGGTGGTAGAGCACCGGCACGATGACGATGCCGCCACCCACGCCAAGCAGTCCGGCAAGGATGCCGGCCACCACCCCGGTGGTGATCAGGGCAATGACCAGCCCTGCCAGCCAGGTGGCACTATAGCCGTCGAAAAATTCCATTGTGTTGCCTCCGGGGGCTTACCAGCCGATGAACTTCGGCAGCCAGGTGGCGATGCCGGGGAAGATGAAGAGAAGGGCGACGGCGAGCATCTGCAGCACCACGAAGGGCAGGGCGCCGACGTAGATGTCGCGCGTGGTGATGCCCGGTGGCGCCACTCCCTTGAGGAAGAACAGTGCCCAGCCGAAGGGCGGGGTGAGGAAGGACATCTGCAGGTTCAGCGCCACCAGGGTGGCCAGCCATACCATGTCGGTGCCGTAGGCGTGGAACACCGGCAGGAACATCGGCAGTGCGATGTAGGAGATCTCGATCCACTCCAGGAAGAAGCCGAGCACGAACAGCAGGACCATCAGGAAGATCAGGGCACCCAGTTCGCCGCCAGGCAGCAGGCTGAAGAGGTCGTGCACCATCTGTTCGCCGCCGAGCCCGCGGAAGGCCAGCGAGAAGGGCTGAGCGCACAGCAGGATGAAGAACACCATGGCGGTGATGGTGAGCGTGCCGTGCAGGGTTTCGCTGATCAGCTTCCAGCTCATGCGCCGTGCGAACAGCGCGATCAGCGCACTGCCCAGCGCACCCATCGAGGCCGCCTCGGTCGGCGCGGCAATGCCGCCGATGATGGAGCCCAGTACGGCGACCACCAGCAGCAGCGGCGGTACCACCGAGCGGACCAGGTCGCGCCCGAGCGTGCCGGGGACGGCCTGCGCGCGCTCAGCGGCGGGAATCGCCGGCACCCACGACGGACGCAGCTTGCCGACCACGAGCAGGAAGATGACGTAGATCAGTGCCAGCGCGAGGCCGGGAATGAACGCTGCGGCAAACAGCGTGCCGACGGACTCGCCAACGATCTCGGCGAGCAGAATCAGCACCAGGCTGGGCGGGATGATCTGGCCCAGCGTGCCGGATGCGCAGATCGTGCCGCAGGCGATGCTGGGCTTGTAGCCGCGACGCATCAGGGTGGGCAGGGTGAGCATTGCGACCGTGACCACGGTGGCGCCGACGATGCCGGTCGAGGCGCCCATCAGCACGCCGACCAGAATGATGGCGATGCCCATGCCGCCGTTGAGCCCGCCCATGGCGCGGCCGATGGTCTCGAGCATGTCCTCGGCGACGCGGGATTTCTCCAGCATCACGCCCATGAAGACGAACAGCGGAATCGCCAGCATGGTGTAGTTGGTCACCACGCCGAACAGGCGCGCCGGCAGCAGCGAGAACAGCATCGAACCGAAACCGAGGTAGCCGGCGACAAAGCCCGAGACCGCGAGCGCGATGGCCACCGGTATGCCGATCATCATCAGCGCCAGGAAGCCGCCGATGAGACCGAGCGCAATCCATTCGTTGGGGCTCATGTGCGTATTTCCAGCGAATCGTGAGGGGTGTGCGGCGCGCCGCTGATCAGCGTCGCGGCGGCGCGCAGCGTGTCGATGAGACCCTGAAGGGCAAGCAGGGAGAAGCCGAGCGGGATGAAGGCCTTGACCAGATAGCGCATGGGAAGCCCACCGGGGTCGGGCGAGACCTCGCCGATGTCGTAGGCCTGCATCACGTAGGGCACGGCCAGCCAGGCGATGATCACGCCGACGGCGAGGGTGAACACCCCGCTCACCAGATCGATCACGGCCTGACTTCTGGCGCCGAGACGGTCGTAGATGAAATCCACGCGCACGTCCGCACGGTGATAGACCGCGTAGGCCATGCCGAGCAGCGCGATCGGGGAGATCAGGTGCCACTCGAGTTCCTGCGCAGCGACCGGGCTCCAGGAGAAGACGTAGCGCAGCAACACATTGCAGGCCACCATCAACACCAGTGCCAGGACCGCGGCCCGTGCCACCCACCCGAACCCGACTATCGCGAGTTCGAGCGGCTTCAACAGCTTGTTCATCAGCGTCTCCGGAGGGTGCTTACAGCGACAGGAATGCCTTTTCGCTGACGGCGGCCCACGACTCGTGCTTCTTGCGGAAGGCCATGAAGGCGTCGTGCACCTTGCGCGTGTCGGCGTCGGCCTTGGCCAGGCTCTCGAGCGTGTCGGCGGTGACTTCCTTCAGCTTGACGATGACGTCGTTGGGCAGCGGCCGCGCGATCACGCCCTGATTGGTGACGAGATCGGTGAGCGCATCGGCATTCACCGCTTCGCACCAGGCGTGACTCTCGACGTTGCAGGCAGACGCGGCTGCCTTGACGATGGCCTGCAGGTCCTTGGGCAGACTCTCCCAGGCCTTCTTGTTGATCATCAGCTCGGTGACGTTGGTGGGTTCGTGCCAGCCGGTGGTGTAGTAGTTCTTGGCCGCCTTGTGCAGGCCCATGCGGCGGTCCTGGTAGGGGCCGACGAACTCGGCCGCGTCGATCACACCACGCTCAAGTGCGGGGAAGATCTCGCCACCCGGGAGCAGACGCACGGCCACGCCGAGCTGGGCATAGACCTTGCCAGCCAGACCGGGAATGCGCATCTTGAGACCGTCGAAGTCGGAAACCTTCTCGATCGGCTTGCGGAACCAGCCCGTCATCTGGGTGCCGGTGTTGCCCATGGGCATGGCAACGAGGCCGTGCGCGGCGTAGAGCTCGTTCCACAGTTCAATGCCGCCGCCGTGATACATCCAGGCATTCATGCCCTGGGTGTTCATGCCGAAGGGCACGGTGGTGAAGTACTGTGCAGCGGGAATCTTGCCGGCCCAGAAGTAGGCGTTGGCGGCGTTCATCTCCACCATGCCCTTGGACACGGCGTCGAAGCCCTCGAGTGCGGGAATCAGTTCGCCGGCGGCGAAGTGCTGGATCTTGAGCCGGCCGCCCGACATTTCCTCGACCTTCTTGCAGAAATCCATCGGGCTGCCCGGGCCCTGAACATAGAAGGGCGATCCCGGGCCATAGGCATTGGTCATTTTCCAGTTGAAGGTGGTCTTCGACTGTGCGCTGGCGATGGCAGGTGCGCCGAGGATGGCGCCGGAAACGGCTGCGCCGGTGAGAAATTTGCGGCGATTCAGGGTCATGGCTGCGTGCTCCTGTTGGGATCTCGATGTAGCGCCCTTGTGGGGTGCCATTTGTAAAGTGACTCGAGACAGGTTTAGCAATGGCCGTGCCAGCTTGTTAATTTTTGTAAGTTGTTAATTTTTAACGATTAGTCAATGTGGGTGGATAAGCCTTTAGGTGTAGTGCGGTGCACAAACTGGGGCGCAGAGTGAAAGAATCGGGCATACAAATGGCCGGCTTCATCGGGTTCTGATTACATTCGGAAGGTCCGCAATACCATTTGGCGCCGGATGTTGGCGCATCGGCGGTGTAGCGTGCCGAATGTCTTGAATGCACTGCGCTGGTGTTTTTGCACCATGATGGTGCAAAAATGTGCGCCTGCTTGCCGCCGTGAAGGACTACAGCCGGGCCCCGCCGCGGCGATTTTTCACCCGTGACATCAGCGTCTTGCAGTCGACAAAGAGAATCTCGGGACGATTGAAGATGCGTTGCCGGACGAAGGCGTCGAAGGTTTCGTAGCTGTCGGTGAGGGTGTGGATGTGCAGGCTCTGCAGGTCACTCATGATGTAGAGACTGACCACTTCGGGACAGTTGGCCAGCTCGTCGGCAATCAGCTCCAGCCGTGCGGGCGTGACCTTGAGATCGATGAAGGTGGACACCACCTTGCCCAGCTTCTCGGGATTGACCACTGCCGAAAACTGTTCGATGACACCGCTCTCGACCAGGGCCTGCACCCGCGTCCGCGCATGGGCGCGCGAGATGTCGAGCTGTCTGGCGATGTCGGCAAAGGAGGCGCGCGCATCCTTGATCAGGATGGCGAGCAGGGCGCTGTCGAGCTTGTTCATGGTGGTTCGCTGCGAAAGTGAATCCGGTTTCGACGCAGCTTTCGTGCCCGCCGGGCTGCTTACCTCAGCCCCAGCATGCGAGCGAGACTGTGCTCCTCTTCCGATCGGTCGAGGCAGATGTTGCGCTCCAGTGTATCGAGATGAGCCTGCATCAGCGCAACAGCCGCCTCGGCGTCGCCGCGCTCGATGCAGTCAACGATGCGGCCGTGTTCGTCGTGCTCGCAGGTGGCGTTGCCCGGGGGTTCGTAGAGCGCGACGATCAGCGAGCAGCGCGAGACCAGTTCGTTCAGATAGCCCTGCAGTACCGCATTGCGCGCCAGGCTGGCCAGCTTGAGATGGAAGCTGCTCGCCAGACGGGCCCAGGATGGCTGGTCGAAGCGGTGCATTGCCGTGTGTTCGGTATCGAGCTGATCGCGCAGAAAGGCAATGTCGTCCTTGGTGGCATGCTGTGTCACGAGCCTGACGATCGCCGCCTCCATGACCTGACGCGCTTCAAAGATCGCGCGGGTTTCTTCCGGCGTTGGCGTGGCAACAACCGGGCTCTGATTGGGACGCAGCTCGACGATGTGGTCGTGGGCAAGTTGTTGCAGCGCCTTGCGCACGGTAGAGCGGCTGACGCTGAACAGCTTGCTCAGCACCGCCTCCGGCAGGCGGGTGCCGGGCGCAAGGCGCTGGCTCATCACGCCCTCGAACACCGAGTGATAGATCTGCTGTTCGATGTCGCCACTTCCCCGTCGCCCCAGGGCAAGTGTCTCATCGCCATCGTCGCCGCCCGCGGCAGTGATGGTCGATAGCCCGCTGTTCGCGTGTTCGTCGGGGGAAATGTGCTTGTTGTCCATGGCCAGTGTCTTGCGGCAAACCGCCCGGCCTGGGGCCGGGCGTCGGGTGAGTCAGAGCATTTCGGCAATGCGGATGGCGAATCTTACCAATTCGGCATCGCTGCCGGCGGGCCCCACGAGTGAGACGCCCAGTGGCAGTCCGTCGCTGCCTGTGAACGGGATGCTCACCTGGCACAGGCCGCCGATGCCCGCGAGACAGGTGATCTGCAGCGTGCGCATCCGGACCGAATCGACCGCGCTGCCGCTCGCGCCGCACTCCGGTGCGATGCTCGCCGAGGACGGGATGACGGCAATCGCATCGTCCCCGAACAGTCCGCGGATGTGCGCGCGCAGCGCAAGAATGCGCTGGCGCGCGGCATTGCCGTCGGTGTCGCTTACGCTGGCTGCGTGTGCCCAGCGCGCGGTGATGGCCTCTGAGAAGCGCGGCTGGTTTGCTTCGATCCAGTTGCCATGTGTTTGCCAGGCTTCATGCGCACCGGCCGTCACATAGGTCTGGCGCCAGTCGTCGAGCGTCTCGCCCTCTGCGCTCAGGCTGATCTCCTCCGGGCGCGTGTCGAGTGTGGCTGCGACCGCGTCAAGCACCCTGTTCAGTGGCTCCTTGAAACACGCGTCGGCCAGCGCCCAGCTTGCAGCGGGTTTGAGCAGACGGCGGAAGCGATGCGCAGATGCCGGCAACAGGACATCGGCAACGAGGGCAAAGGTTCTGGCGTCGTGTGCCAGCCAGGTGGCGGTGTCGAAGAATGGATGCAGCGGCACCATGCCGGCGCGCGGCAGCAGCCCATGCGTGGTGCGCAAACCGTAAAGGCCGCAGTAGCTCGCCGGAACGCGGGTGGAGCCGCCGGTGTCGCTGGCGAGTGCGAAATCGCACAGGCGAGCCGCGACCGCTGCAGCCGAGCCACTCGAGGAGCCGCCGGGTACACGTCCGGGCGCACGGGCATTGATGGGGGTGCCGTAATGGACGTTGTCGCCGTTGATGCTGTACGCCAGTTCGTCAGTCATCACCTTGCCCACAAGGGTGGCGCCGGCGGCGCGCAGGCTGTCGACGATGGGGCTGCTCGCGTCAGGCACAGGGTGAGTGGCGAGCCAGGTGGGGTTGCCTGCGCCGGTGGGGTGGCCGGCGACGTCGAAGATGTCCTTCACGGCAAAGCTCAGGCCGCTGAGCGGGCCGGATGCGGTGGGCTCGAGCACGAAGCGGCCGTGCTCGACCCAAGCGCCTACGCTGTCTTGAATGGGAAAACCGGATTCGCCGGGGAGCGAGGATGAGGCGTTCATGGAGCGTCCTTCAGGGGTTGGCGCGCTGCGAGGCAGGCATGGCATTGTGGTCGAGGGTGGCGACATGGCTGCAGATCTGTCCCGGCGTGGCGAACCAGATCTCCCCGCGGTCGCGCGCGGCTGCAATGTGCGTGAGCGCGCGCCGCAGATGGCGCAGGCGATAGGGTTGCCCGACAAGATAGGGGTGCAGTGCGATACCCATGACCAGGGGCTGAGCCTGGGCCTGCATGCGCATCTCTTCGAAGTTGTCGATGATCATGTCGGCAAAGGGCGCTGCGTCCATCTGGCGCGCGATCAGCATCGGAATGTCGTTGAGCTCCTGTGGATAGGGAATGGACCACAGCGTTTCACCGCTGCGGGTCAGCATCCGTGTGGGCTGATCGTCGTGGCTCCAGTTGAGGGTGTACTGATAGCCGGTTTCGCTCAGCAGATCCGGGGTGAGCCGGCTCTCCGAAATCCACGGCGATAGCCAGCCCGCCGGTGCGATACCGCTTTCGGCATCGATCCGGGTCCGGCAGGCGGCGATCAGGCGGCGCTCGGCGGCTTCGTCGAACTCGCTCTGACGCACGGCGTTGGTGTGGCCATGCGCAATCAACTCGTCGCCTCGTGCGCGCAGGGCGGCGATGAGTTCGGGGCAGTGGTCGTAGAGTGCGGTGTTGATCAGGGCGCCGGTCGGCAGTGAGAGCTGGTCAAACAGCTCCAGACAACGCCACGCCCCCACACGGTTGCCGTATTCGCGCCAACTGAAATTGAGCACGTCGGGCTGGGGAGAGGCAGGGCCGAGATTGGCGCCCAGGCCTTCGCCGAATGCGAAGTGCTCGACGTTGAAGCCGATATAGACCGCAAGGCGCGCACCGCCGGGCCAGCAGTAGTCGGGGCGTGCGGTGATCGCCTGATAGGGAAAGCGGCCGTGGTCTGCAAGCCTTTCGTGGGCAGCTGATTCAGTCATGGCGGCGGCTCGCTCAGCTGTTGAGGCCGGCACGGCTCAGCAGGCGTTCGGCGCTGTCGTTCCAGACCTCCATTCGGGTAATGCGTCCGTGGCTCAGCACGTAGCGATCCACGTAGCGGTTGCCTTCGAAGGGGGTGCCATCAGGCCATTCGCCAAACAGCGTGCCCAGGCTGTACACGATGGCTTCCTTCTCGGTGGCGCCGCTGACGACCTCAATGCGCTCGTAGCGCTTCTTTACCCAGGCGTAGCGTCCCGCATTGAACGCAGCACATTCGGCAGGGTCGTGCATGACACGTCCGCCAGTGAATGTGATCTGCAGATCGGGTGCGATGAAGCGGCGTGCGCTCTCCGGGTCCGGAATCATCAGGGTGCGCAGATAAGTGTCGACAATAGTTGCCGCTTTCATGGCGCATTCATTGTCGGCAATGATCGGGATTGGTGCGTCATTCATCTCTATTTCCTCCGAATTGCACCGTGGCGGTGCGACTTTGTCGAATCAGGCGGCTCCTGGATGTGAATGCAAGAGTTGGGCCAAAGTGTCGGCACTTTGTTGTAGCAAGTGATTCCACTTTGTTTTTGTTTCTGGTGAATATCTGGCACGGGGCTTGCGACAGGAGTTCGGGTTTCCGATCTTTCCTCTCCCAGAATGGAGTGATGCACCATGAACATGTCCCGCCGGAGTTTTCTGGCCGCTGCGTCTGCTGTGGCCTCACTGAGTCTTCTTTCTCCCGTCCACGCCGCCGAGCCGATCAAGATCGGCCTGGTGGCCGCGTTGTCCGGGCAGTCCGCCCTGTCGGGTGAGGCCATCACCCGCGGCCTGACGATCGCGATCGATGAAATCAACGCGAGCGGTGGCCTGCTTGGGGGGCGCAAGCTGGAACTGGTGCGTCGCGACGACGAGTCCAATCCGGGCAAGGGCGTGGTGGCAGCGCGTGAGCTGATCTTCAAGGAAAAGGTGACCGTGCTTTTCGGTGGCCTCGACACCCCGGTCTCGATGGCGATCGTGCCGCTGGTCAATCAGGAGAAGGTGCCGTTCATGGGGCCGTGGGCAGCAGGTACGCCGATTACCAAGAACGGTGCCGAGCCCAACTATGTATTCCGTGTGTCGGCGGTTGATGAGATCGTCGATCAGGCCATGCTCGCGTATGCGCAGAAGACCTTTGGTGCGAGCAAGTTCGGCATGATCCTGGTGAACAACCCGTGGGGCGAGTCGAACGAGAAGGGCTTGCGCGCCGCACTGTCCGAGAAGGGGCTGCAGGCTGTCGGCGTGGAGAAGTTCGAGGGCAACGACGTCGATGTGGTCCCGCAACTGTCGCGGCTCAAGGCCGCAGGGGCGGATGCGCTGTTCATGGTCGGCAACGTCGGTCCTTCCGCACAGGTCGTGAAGTCGCTCGATCGCATGGGCTGGAAGGTGCCGATCGTGTCGCACTGGGGGCCGGCGGGTGGCCGGTTTACCGAGCTTGCCGGGCCCAGCGCAAAGAACGTGCATTTCGTGCAGACCTACAGCTTCTTCGGCAAGCAGACCGCGGTCGGCGAGCGCGTGACCAAGGCCCTGATGGCGAAATACCCCGATATCAAGGGACCGGAGAACATCTCGCCGGCTGTGGGCGTGGCCAATGCCTATGACGGCATGCACCTGGCGGCGAAAGCCATTGCGAAAGCGGGTTCGACGGATGGCGACGCGGTACGGAAAGGCTTTTACGCCATCGACGAGTATCAGGGGCTGATCAAGACCTATACCAAGCCCTTCTCGCCGGGTGTGCATGACGCGGTCACGAAGGATGACTACGTCTGGGCCCGCTTCATCGACAACCGCATCCTCCCCGTCAGCCTGGGCGAGTGATGAACCGGCCGGCGGGCAGCGCGTACCGCCTGCCGGACCTTCATTCCTTCCGATACGGAACTCATCATGTTGTTATCCGCCCTGATCAGCGGCATCGGACTCGGAAGCATGTACGGGCTGATGGCGCTGGGTTTCTACCTCACCTATGCAGTGTCCGGCACCGTGAACTTTGCCCAGGGCAGTTCGATGATGCTCGGTGCCGTGCTGACCTTTGTCTTCGCCCAGAGCTGGGGCTGGCCGCTGTTGCCTGCGGTGCTCGTCGCACTGCTGCTGTGTGCGCTCTATGGTCTGGTGGTGGAGTTCGTGGCGGTGCGTCCGTTCGCCAGCCGGGGCTCCGACGCCTGGTTGATGGCGACGGTGGCGCTCGGGATCGTGCTCGACAACCTGGTGATGTTCTCTTTCGGCAAGGAGCCACGCAACCTGCCGTCGCCGCTGGCGCAGACGCCGCTCGAAATCGGTGGCGCAGGGCTGGGCGTTTATCCGCTGCAGGTTCTGATTCCGCTCGTCGGCCTAGCGCTTGCGGCGGTGCTGCACACCGTTTCCCGGCGCAGCCGCTGGGGTACGGCAATGCTTGCGGTGACCCAGAACCGTGACGCGGCGAGACTGATGGGCATTCCCATCCGGCGTGCGATTGCGGTCGCGTTTGCGCTGTCGACCCTGCTCGCCGGTGTGGCCGGGGTGCTGATTGCGCCGCTGTTCAACGTGCATTCCGACATGGGGACGCTGTTCGGCCTGAAGGCGTTCGCGGTTGCCATCCTCGGCGGAATCACCAGTGCCTGGGGCGTGATGATCGCCGGACTCCTGTTCGGCGTCAGTGAGGCACTGATCACGTCGACCCTTGGCTCAGGATATACGCAGATCATCATGTTCGGCGCGGTCATTCTTGTACTGGCGCTGCGGCCCAATGGCCTGTTCGGACGCGCCCAGGTGAGGAAGGTATGAAAGTTCCCGTTTTCGCTCGCGCACCGGCGGCGGCAAGCGCTGGCGCAGTGCCAGGCTCCCCGGCGCAACTTGGCGGCGTGGCCGCGATTCTGGTCGTCGGTGTGGTGCTGGCGCTGACACTCAATGGCTACTACGTCTATGTGCTGGCCAATGTGGCGCTGCTCGCCATCGTCGGCATTGGCCTCAACGTTCTGCTCGGTCTGGCGGGGCAGGTCTCCTTCGGGCATGTCGGCTTCTATGCGCTCGGCGCCTATACGGTCGCGATTCTGACCGGGTCTGCGGGCCTGAGCTTCTGGCTGGCCTGGCCGCTCGCGGCATTGATGGCCGGCGTGGTGGGCGCGTTGCTCGCCTTGCCGGCGCTGCGGGTGCGCGGCCCCTATCTGGCCATGCTGACGATTGCCTTCGGCTTCATTGTCGAGCACAGCATTGTCGAGATGCGGGACCTGACCGGCGGTCAGAACGGCATCATGGGCATCGGCTCGCCAGCGCTCGGCAGCGCGATCACCGGCGAGCGTGCAGTTGCGATCATTGCGCTGCTGACCATGGTCGCCGCGCTGTGGGTGTATGCACTGATTTCGCGCGGAACCTGGGGCGCGGCGATGCGCGCCGTGCGCGACAGCGAGACCGCGGCGGAGTCGGTCGGCATCGATCCGCTGCGGGTGAAGACGGTTGCATTCGTCGTTTCCGCGGCGTTGGCGGGCCTTGCCGGCGGCTTGTTCGCACCCTTGTCGGGCTTCGTGACACCGCACACCTTCGGCTTCACGATGTCCATCCTGTTCGTACTGGTCGTGATGATCGGCGGCTCTGGTGCGGTGTCCGGCCCCCTGGTCGGCGCGCTCATCGTCGGCCTGCTGCCGGAATGGCTTTCCAGCCTTGAAGAGTTCCGTCTGCTCTTCTTCGGCCTCCTGTTGCTGGTCGTGCTGTGGGCTGCACCCGATGGCGTGGTCGGCATGGTGTCGCGCCTGTGGCGGCGTGGCACGCGCACGGCGCCGGCAGGCGTCGTTGAGGGTGAGAAAGTAAAGGACGAGGCTGTCGCGATCGCGTCCCGCAGCCGCAAACCGCTGTGCGCGGACGGACTCGCGATGGTGTTTGGCGGCCTGCGTGCAGCGTCCGGAGTGACGCTGAAGGTCGAGCCTGGCGCGCTGACCAGCCTGATCGGGCCCAATGGCGCGGGCAAGTCGACCGTGATCAACATGATGACCGGCTTCTACCGGCCTTCCGAGGGCGATGTCCTGCTCGGCGAACGGAGCCTTGGCGGGGCGGGAGCCTGTGCCGTGGCGCGCGCGGGTGTCGCGCGGACGTACCAGACCTCCCTGCTGTTCGGTTCGATGAGCGTGCTCGACAACGTGGCGCTCGCTGTAAGCCGCGGGCGTCTTGGACCCTTGCTCGGGCGCGCTGCGTTCCGCTCGGCTTCGGTGCGTAACCACGCCCGCGCCCTGCTTGCCTTCTGCGGCTACACCGGCGCAGAGGGTACGCCGGCGGCCGACCTCGCGCATGTGGACCGGCGCCTGGTCGAGATTGCGCGTGCATTGGCGACCGACCCCGATGTGCTGCTGCTGGATGAACCGGCTGCGGGCCTGTCGCGCGAAGACAAGACGCGGCTGGCCGAACTGCTCATTCGCGTCGCCCAGGCAGGTGTCGGCCTGCTGGTGGTCGAGCACGACATGCCCCTGGTGATGAGCATCTCGGACCGGATTCTGGTGCTCGATGCCGGCCAGCCGCTGGCGGAGGGGCGGCCGGAGGAGATTCTCGACAATGCCGATGTGCGGCGGGCCTATCTTGGCGAAGGCAGCGGGTTGCCTGAACCGGCCTGTGGTGCATCGGGCGAAGTGCGCAACAAAGGCCGGCAGGCCGCGCCGGAAGTGCTGGGTGTCGATGCGCTGACCACGGGTTACGGTGCAGCTCCGGTGCTGCACGACGTGGGGCTCAAGGTACGTCGCGGCGAACTGGTTGCGCTGCTGGGCGCGAACGGTGCGGGAAAGTCGACGCTGATGCGGGTGCTGGCAGGTCTGCATCGGCCCTTCGGCGGCGGTGTTCACCTCGACGGGGTCGATCTGCAGCGGCTTGAGGCGGAGCAGGTCGTGGGCCTCGGGTTGGTGCTGGTGCCGGAAGGACGTCAGGTATTTCCCGAGCTTTCCGTGCTCGACAATATCCGCCTGGGTGCCTTTCGCAGTCCGCAGGGCAGGGAAGAACGTCTGCAGGAAATGCTCGACCGTTTTCCGCGTCTGCGTGAACGTGCTCATCAGCGCGCAGGGCTGCTTTCTGGCGGTGAACAGCAGATGCTTGCGATTGCGCGCGGTCTGATGGCGCAACCAAAAGTGCTCTTGCTCGACGAGCCATCGCTCGGCTTGGCACCGAAAGTCATCGAAGAGTTGTTTGACGTGCTCGACCGCCTGCGACATGAGTCACTGACGATTCTCCTCGTCGACCAGATGGCTTCGCTCGCGCTGGCGCTCGCCGATCGGGCTTACGTGCTGGAGGGCGGGCGTGTCGTCGCCCAGGGCACTGCCGCCGAAATTGCGGCGGACAGTGCCCTGGCGAAGGCCTACCTCGGCGGAACCTGAAGCAGGTTCGCCGGGGAGGGGTCAGAGCTTGAGCAGGTGCTTGAGCTTGTCGAGGGACTTGGTGCCGATGCCCTTGACCTTGATCAGGTCATCGAGCGTTGCCCAGGGGCGGCCGGCGATGATGCCTTCTGCGGTGGCGCCGTTGATGCCACTGACAGCGGCCAGGTCGCTGACGCCTGCGGTATTGACCGAGACGCGGCCGGGCTTGTGCGCAGGAGCCGATTTCTTGGCATTGCGCTTGGCGGCACTGACGGGCTCGGCAGCGGGCGCCTTGGTCGCTGCCGCAGGCTTGCTCTTCTTGGCTGGCGCCTTGTCGGCGGTTTTTTCAGCGGTCTTGTCGACGGCTTTTGCGGCTGGCTTTTTGGCGGCCTTTACCGCCGGCTTCTCTGCAGGCGCCGCGGCTGGCGCGGGCGTTGCGACCGGAGCAGGCGCGGCTTCGGATTCGGATTCGGCTTCGGCTTCAGGCGCAGCCGTCGGAGCCGGCAGCGGGCCGTCCACGGTGAGCGCGAAGTTGCGGTAGTCGCGGGTCAGGTAGGTGTTGCCGACCCATTCGCGCAGCATCAGAACCAGATGCCACTGCCCCGCCGGAAGTTCGCACGCGGGAAGGCGGGCTGAGACATTGTTCCATTGCGACTGGCCGGCCAGGGCGCCGACAAACTCGCTGCCGATCAGAATGCCGCTGAATGCGCCGCCTTGATAGGCAGCGGGCAAGGCCCAGAGTTCGAGCACCAGCGAGCCGCTCATGTTGTCGGCGGCGCGCGGGTTGCGGATGCACTCGGCGCTGATCTCGGTGCAGTCGGTGTCGAGCCGGTAGGCAACCGAGCCCTCGATCAGCGGCAGCACGAAACGCTCGCTGCGCGGGTAGGTCACGGCGTCATAGCGCTGCAGGCCGGTGCCGTCGTCGCCGGCCAGGACCAGGGTCAGCATGTGTTCGTTCGTGCCGGCAGGCAGATTGGCGCTGACGGTCGCGCCGACGCGGGCGATGCCGAAGCTGTCGGGATAGAGCGCGCCAAAGGAGGCTTCGGCAACCAGGACGTCGCCTGCCCACAGTTGCAGGGACCAGTTCAGGTAGCTGGTGGCAAGCGGGTCGACCGCATGAATCTCGGCTTCGAGCGTGACTTCGTCGGCATTGAAGACGTAGCCGTGGGCGCTTCCGATCAGTGCGGTGGTGGGCGGAATGTACTGGTTGCTGGGATCTGAATACGGCATGGGCCTGAAAGTCTCTGAAAAAAATCAGCGCGGATTTTGAGGCCGTCGTGCCATGCGACACAAGTTCAATTTAATCAATAATTTAAATGCACCAAATCGGGGCGCTTTCGCGTGATGACAGCGCGCCGTCAGCCGCGGCGACCCAGCAGTGCGTCCCAGTCCACCGCGTCGAGTGTGTTCTTGACCAGCAGGCCGAGGTCGGTGTCGCCTTCCATGATGAGGCGGCGGCTGAAGAACAGGGTGTCGGCATCCTCCTCGCGCAGCGCCAGGGCGAGGTAGTCGCGGGCGCTTGCCGACAGAATGAGGTCCGGCTTCAGGACGTCTTTTGCGCGATGAAATCCGCGTTCGTTGAAGCTGAAGTCCAGGGTCAGGCCGGCGTCGCTGACGCGCATGCGCAGATTGCGCCCGATCAGCGGTTCGAGCTGATCCCTCGGCAGCACGCGGTCGAGCGCGAGGTTGAGTGCGGTGACGAGCGCCTGGGCGGGTGGCTGCTGCGGCAGGCGGGCGATCACGCGGGCGAGCGTTGCCGGCAGGGTGAAGGCGGGCACCTTGAGACTGCCGAGGCGCTGTGCGATGCGCTGGCGCAGGCTGCCGGGCAGAAACAGGGAGAGGCGGGGAGCGGGGAGCAGGTGGGCTTGGGACATGTGGGGGTTTCCTTCAGGCGCTGACCAGTTGGTCGACACCGGGTTTGCCGTGCCAGAAGCCGTTGCAGGGGGCGTCGGGCATCAGCGGCAGGCTGGCATCGAACGCTGCTTTCGGGGTTTGACGGGCGTCGAGGGCGGTGCGGAAGAGCTCGACGATCTCGCGGGTGTGGCTGCCCTGCGGGCTGATGCGCAGCACCTCGGCGCTGTTCGCCAGCGCGGGCAGGTCTGCGAGCAGGTTGTGCACCCGGGCCGACTGCGTCTGCACGCCGTTGAGGGTGAGGAAGGGCTCGCCTTCGCGGGTGCTCAGGCTCAGGCCGTCGCTGATGCCGAGGCAGCGGAACTCGCAGGTGTCCTTCTGCAGGTTGTAGTGGCGTGCGGTGAAGCAGCGCGCGGAGTGCGCGAGCGGCAGCCGGCCGTAGGCGAATACCTCTGCTTCGAGTGCGCCTGGCAGGGCGTTGCGGATTTCGTCGAGCTGTGTGCCGGACATCTCCGGCGGGACCACCCAGCGCGTCGCACCGGACTGCACCATCAGATCCAGGGTGTGCGGGTTGAAGATATTGAGCGTGGGGCCTGCGATCCAGTCGCGACGACCGGCCTCGGCCAGCAAGCGCACCGCGCCCATGTCGTTGGCTTCGACGCGGAACCGTGTCTGGGTGCACAGCCGGCGCAGGGTCTTGAGGTCAGATTCGGATTCGATCAGCGACTGGGTGGAGAGCACCGCTTCCTTGCCGGCATCGGCGAGCATGGCGGCGATCTCGAGCCAGTCGTCGAGGCGCAGCTCGTGACGCCGCGAGCATACGGTTTCGCCCAGGTGCACGATGTCGATCGTGCTGTCGGCGATACCCGCATAGAAGTCGAGCACGCTCTGGCGGGGCCAGTAGTACAGCAGGGGGCCGAGGGAGAGTTTCATCGGGCTTATTTCCACGGACGGTAGTAGGCGCCGAGGGTATGGCTCTGGCCCTCGGAAATCTTGTTGAGATCGGCCATCCAGGCCGGCAGCGCCTTGAAGTCGTCGGGTGCGCGCATCACCTGGTCGAGCGCGGCGCGCCACACCTTGGTGACCTGGGCGACATAGGCCGGACTGCGCTGGCGGCCCTCGATCTTGATGGCGCGCACGCCGATGCGGGCGAGCTCGGGCAGCAGCTCCAGGGTGTTCAGGCTGGTCGGCTCCTCGATCGCGTAATAGGTTTCGTCATTGACCTCGAAGCGGCCCTTGCACAGCGTCGGGTAGCCGGCGCGCTCGCCGTCGGCAAAGCGGTCGATAAGGATGCCGTTGAGCCGGGTTTCCATGCCCTTGGGTGTCTGTTCCCAGCGCACATGCTTGCCGGGCGAACAGGCACCGTTGCAGTTGGGCGACTCGCCGGTGGCGTAGGCGGACAGGGCGCAACGCCCTTCGACCATCACGCACAAGCCGCCGAAACCGAAGACCTCGATTTCGACCGCGGTGTTGGCAATGACCTGTTCCACCTGCGGCAGCGACAGCACCCGCGGCAGCACCGCGCGCTGGATGCCGAAGCGCTCGTGGTAGAAGTTGATCGCCTCGTAGCTGGTGGCCGAACCCTGCACCGACAGATGCAGGCGCAGCTGCGGGTGGGTCTTTGCGGCGTAGGCCATGAGGCCGGGGTCGGCAAGGATGACCGCGTCGATGCCCATCTCGGCGGCGCGGTCCACTGCCGTCGTCCAGCTCGACCAGTTGCCGGCCTGCGGATAGGTGTTGAGCGCGAGCAGGACCTTGCCGCCGCGCTGGTGTGCATAGGCAATGCCGTCGCGCATCTGCCTGGGATCGAAGTTGAGCCCGGTGAAGTTGCGCGCGTTGGTGGCGTCCTTGAAGCCGAGATAGACGCAGTTTGCGCCGTGGTCGATGGCGGTCTTGAGCGCCGGCAGGCTGCCGGCGGGGCAGACGAGTTCGATCTGCTGGGACGAATTCATTGGGGGCACCAAGGTGGCGGATTCAAAGCTCCGCCACCTTAGTGGCCGACTGCCCCGGGTGCTTTGACCCGGGTCAAACGCAGGCAGTGTTCAGCGTGAAGTGTGGTGTGTTGCCGCTGCCGCCCGGTGATGTCCGGCGTGGGGGCGATGGTGGGCGGGCGCACCCACCAGTCCGCCGATCAGCATGCCGAGCGCACTGGCGGCGAGGCCGAACAGCTGGGGCTCGATGTCGCCCTCGGGGACGAAAAGCTCGAAGAGAATCCATGTGGACAGCCCGAGCGCGATGGCCAGCGCCGCGCCGAGGTTGTTGGCCCGCTTCCAGAACAGCCCCGCTGCGAGTGGCACGAACGCCCCGGCCAGGGTGACACGGTATGCGTTCTCGACCATCTGATGAATGCTCGACTCGGTGCTTGTTGCGTACAGCGTGACCAGCACGGTGAACACGACCACCGTGATCCGGGTGCTGAGCAGGAACTGGCGGTCGCTCATGCCGGGGAAGAAGCCCTTGAGCACGTTCTCGGAGAAGGTGACCGAAGGCGCCAGCAGCGTGCCCGAGGCGGTGCTCATGATCACCGACAGCAGGGCGCCAAAGAAGATGACCTGTGCCGCGAAAGGCATGTACTGGATGATCAGGGTGGGCAGGATGAGCTGCGAGTCTTCCCCGATCAGGCGCTCGACCATGGCGGGGTCGATGATCTGCGCGGTGTAGGCGAGGAACAGCGGCACCGCAGCGAAGAAGAAATACGACACGCCGCCGAGCGTCGTGCCCCACACCGCGATGCGCTCGTTGCGCGAGGAGTTGACGCGCTGAAACACGTCCTGCTGCGGGATCGAGCCGAGCGCCATGGTCAGGAAGGCGGCAATCCAGCCAATCATGTCCGCCGCGTCCAGCGTGGGCAGGAAATCGAGCTTGCCTTCGGCCGCAGCCTGGCCGACCACACTGGAAAAGCCGCCGGCCATGTCGCCTGCAAGCCAGGTGACGTAGATCAGGCCGAGCACGATCACGATCATCTGCACGAAGGTGGTCATTGCCACCGACCACATGCCGCCGAACAGGGTGTAGAGCAACACCACGCCGGCGCCGATCAGCATGCCCTGATTGGTCGACACCACGTCCTGCGACAGCACGTTGAATACCAGCCCGAGCGCGGTGACCTGCGCCGCGACCCAGCCGAGGTAGGAGAGCACGATGCAGATCGACAGGATGAGCTCGGTGCTGCGGTTGTAGCGCTGGCGGAAGAAATCGCCGAGCGTCAGCAGGTTCATGCGGTACAGCGGGCGGGCGAAGATGAGGCCAAACAGCACCAGGCACACCGCCGCACCCAGCGGGTCCGAAATCAGGCCGCGAAAGCCCTCCTCGAGAAAGGTGGCGGAGATGCCGAGCACGGTTTCGGCGCCGAACCAGGTGGCAAACACCATGGCGAGCACGACGAACATCGGCAGGTTGCGACCGGCGGTGATGTAGTCACGGGTGTTGTGCACGCGTGTTGCAGCAATCAGACCGATGGCAATGGACACAAGCAGGTAGGCGACGACGAGCCAGAGCAGCATGAACAGGTCTCTTCCGGAGCGTGGAGAAAGGGGCGCCGGAGTGTAGCAACGAATGGCTGGAAAGTGGCGCCGAAATGTGCGCTAAGGGCCTGAATACGCTGTCAATGTCAGGATTCTCGGTGGCACCTGGAGGCGTGGCCGCTGCGGGCCCGCCTCCCGGTGTCGCGGGGGTCAGCCGCCGAGTGCGGCGAGGGTGTCGATGACCGTATCCGCACTGTCGTCGAGCGTTGTCTCGTCGATGATCAGCGGCGGCGCAAGACGTATCACGTTGCCGGTCGTGTCGCGGGTTGCAATGCCGCGTGCCAGCAGTGTTTCGGCGACGCTCGCGGCGGATGCGATGTCCGGATCGATGGCAATGCCGATCAGCAGGCCGCGGCCGCGAATCTCGCGAACGCAGGGCAGCCTTGCCGCTTCCAGGCGGCTGCGCAGGCGTTCGCCAAGGCGTTCGGCGCGCTCCCAGGGGCTGTCTTCGATAAGCAGGGCAAGCACTTCCAGCGCGACGGCGGCGCCGAGCGGGTTGCCGCCGAAGGTGGAGCCGTGGTCGCCGGGGTGGAAGACGTCCATGACCTCGCGGTCGGCGAGGAAGGCCGATACCGGCAGCAGGCCGCCCCCGAGCGCCTTGCCGAGGATGAGACCGTCCGGGCGCACGCCGTCGTGATCGCAGGCCAGCAGGCGGCCGGTGCGGCCGAGCCCGGTCTGGACTTCGTCGGCGATGAGCAGGACCCGGTGCTGACGGCAGATCTCGGCGCAGCGCGCCAAGTAGCCGGCGGGCGGCACGATGATGCCGCCTTCGCCCTGGATCGGTTCGACCAGGAAGGCCGCGGTTTCGGGCGTGATCGCCGCTTCGAGTGCGGCCGGGTCACCAAAGGGAATGCGGCGCAAGCCGGGCGGGAAGGGGCCGAAGCCGTCGCGGTACTGCTCGCTGGCAGAGAGTCCGACGATCGTGATCGAGCGGCCATGGAAGTTGCCGTCGCAGGCGATGATTTCCGCCTTGTCCGCGGCCACGCCTTTCACTGTGTAGGCCCACTTGCGCGCGGCCTTGAGTGCGGTCTCGACCGCTTCCAGCCCGGTGTTGACCGGCAGGGCGCGTTCGAAGCCGAACAGCCCGCACATGCGTTCGAGCAGCAGCGGAAGGCGATCGTTGGAGAATGCGCGTGAGGTCAGCGCGAGCCGTCGTGCCTGGTCTTCGAGTGCACGCAGCAGGCGCGGGTGGCCGTGGCCGAAACTGACGGCGGAGTAGGCGCTCATCATGTCGAGATAGCGGCGTCCTTCGACGTCCCACAGCCATACGCCCTCGCCGCGATGAAACACGACCGGCAGCGGTGCGTAGTTGCTGGCGCCGAAGTGGCGCTCCTTCTCGCGCAGCCAGTAGCTCCCCGGTCCAAGTGCAGCACAGGCGAGTTCGGCCACCCAGTCCGCGCTGCGGCGGTCAGTGTCGAGATCGGGCCGGTACTCGGTGATCTCCATCGCAATGAAGTCGCCGCAGGTCCTGAGGGTGAGCAGGACGTCGGCCAGCGCCCGGGGATCGATGCCCTCCGCGGCCGGACAGGTCACGGCAGGTACGGCCAGCGGGTCGAGCGCATCGACATCGAGACTGAGGCCGAAGCCGGGCTGGCTGCCGTTGCTGCGCACAATCGTCAGCGCATCGCAGAACACGGCGGGAAGGCCGCGCTCGCGGACTTCATTCATGTCGAAGATGCGCACGCTGAGCCGCGTCAGGCGTTCGTGTTCTTCCGTTTCCCAGGCACGCGCACCGATGACGCATACCCGCGCCGGATCGAGCCGTGGGCCGGGGATGCCGACCAGGCTGCGGTCGCCCTCTCCCAGCAGGGCCGCCAGCGGCATGCCGTGGATGTTGCCCGAATGGGTGGACTCGGCCGTGTGGCTGTCGAGGTGGGCATCGATCCAGATCAGGCCGGGCGCACCGCCGGCACGCCGGCCGATGCCGCGCCAGGTGCCTGCGGCAATGGCGTGATCGCCGCCGAGGATCAATGGGAAGGCGTCCGGGTCGAGTGCGGCCAGGCGGTCAGCCAGGCGTCGCGCGAACGCCGCGCTGGCTTCCAGCCGGGCTGCCATGTCTTTCGTGTCGGCCGCTGGCTGGGTGGGGCGCACGACATCCGCCCATTCGGCCTTGATGCCGGCATTCGACAGGCGCTCGGTCAAGCCGTTGCTGCGCAGCGACTGCGCCGCTGCGGCCGGGCCGGGGTGCGGTGCGCCGAGCGCGGATGCTGCACTGATGATGGTGAGCCGGGTGTGGGGGCCGGCAGGCAGGTGGGTTGTGTTCGTCATGAGGCACCTCCCATTCCGCCGATCGGCGGGTGCTTGTGTGACGTTACAACATTGGAGGGTGCCGGCGCAGATTCGTTCGCTGCGAACGCATCCGCACGGCGCCCGTCCCGGCGCTCAGCTGCCGAAGACCCGGTACGCCTCCAGTGCGAGCAGGGCAGCGGCAAGCACGCCGATGGCCGACAGCAGCCACCCTTGCCGACGCTGCTGGCGGGCGAGCTGCTCCATGCGCGCCTGCTGAGCCGCCTGCTGTTTGCCGCTTTCGGTGAGGGTGTGATGTATCAGCCGGGGCAGTTGCGGCAGGGTGCCGGCCCAGCTTGGCGCCTCGGTCTTGATTTCGCGGACCAGCGCACGCCAGCCCATCTGCTCGTTCATCCAGCGCTCGAGAAAGGGCTTTGCTGTCTTCCACAGGTCGAGCTCGGGGTCGAGCTGGCGCCCGAGGCCCTCGATGTTGAGCAGGGTCTTCTGCAGCAGCACCAGCTGCGGCTGGACCTCCATCTCGAAGCGGCGTGCGGTCTGGAACAGGCGCAGCAGGGTCTTGCCGAAGGAGATGTCCTTCAGCGGCTTGTCGAAGATCGGCTCGCACACGGTGCGGATCGCGGCCTCGAACTCGTCCACCCGGGTCTTGGCCGGCACCCAGCCGGCCTCGATATGGGCCAGTGCGACGCGGTGATAGTCGCGCTGGAAGAAGGCGAGAAAGTTGGTCGCGAGGTAGTTCTTGTCGACTTCGTTGAGCGTGCCCATGATGCCGAAGTCGAGTGCAATGTAGCGCCCGTCGCGATGCACGAAGATGTTGCCCGGATGCATGTCCGCATGAAAGAAGCCGTCGCGGAACACCTGGGTGAAGAAGATCTCCACGCCGGCGCGCGACAGCGCGGGCAGGTCGGTGCCCTGCGCCCTGAGCGCCTCGATCTGGGAGATCTGTACGCCGTGCATGCGCTCCATCACCATCACGTTGCGACCGCACCAGTCCCAATGCACCTCGGGCACGATCATCAGGGACGAATCCTTGAAGTTGCGCCGCAGCTGCGAGCAGTTGGCCGCCTCGCGCATGAGGTCGAGTTCGTCGTTCAGGTACTTGGTGAACTCGGCAACGACCTCGCGCGGCTTGAGCCGCCGGCCCTCGGGCCAGACCTTCTCGAGCAGCATGGCCGCGACTTCGAGCAGGGCCAGATCGTGCGCGATCACATGCTCGATGCCCGGACGCAGAATCTTGACCGCCACTTCGGTGCCATCGGGCAGCTCGGCAAAGTGCACCTGCGCCACCGAGGCGGAAGCCACCGGCGTGCGGTTGAAGTTGCCAAAGACGTCATCGACCGGCTTGCCGTACATCGTCTGCAACAGCGCGAGCGCCTGTTCGGTGGGGAAGGGCGGCACCCTGTCCTGCAGCATCGCGAGCTCGTCGGCCAGATCCGGCGGCAGCAGATCGCGCCGGGTGGAGAGCATCTGCCCGAACTTGACGAAGATGGGGCCAAGCGACTCGAGCGCCCGGCGCAGGCGCACGCCACGAGGTTCGTCGTAGGTGCGCCAGAAGAACACGAAATTCCATACGCGGGCCAGTCGACCGCTGGTGTCGGCGTCCAGAATCATTCGGTCCAGACCGAAACGCAGACTGACGGAAACGATCTTGGTGAGACGCAGGAGACGCACTTTGGACAACCGGTAGCAGGAGAACCGGGACTTTAGCGGGAAAGGGGGGGCGGTGGAAGGCAGAGAACGTAACCTGCGCTCACATGCCGGGCGGGAGAGGGGTGGGTTGATCCGCTATAATCGGCGGTTTCGATGTCCCTGAAAGTGTCATGAGCGCCGACCCCAAAGTTCTACTTGCCGATCTCCTGAAAGCCGCGCTGAAAAGCGTTGCGCCCGAGCTGGCCGATACCCCGATCCTGCTGGAGCGCCCGAAGCAGGCCAGCCATGGGGACTTTGCCACCAACCTTGCGCTGCAACTGGCCAAGCCGATGAAGCGCAACCCGCGCGAACTCGCCGCGAAACTGCTGGCCGAGCTGCCGGCGTCGCCGCTGGTGGCCAAGACTGAGGTGGCCGGCGCGGGCTTCATCAACTTCACCCTGGCCACTGCTGCCAAGACGGCCGTGGTCAGCGAGGTGCTCGCCAAGGGCGCTGCGTTCGGTCGCGGCGAAAAGAAGAACGTGAAGGTGCAGGTGGAGTTCGTCTCCGCCAACCCCACCGGACCCCTGCATGTCGGCCACGGCCGCGGTGCTGCCTACGGCGCCTCGCTGTCGGACGTGCTGGAATTCGCCGGTTACGATGTCAGCCGCGAGTACTACGTCAATGACGCCGGTCGTCAGATGGACATCCTGGCGCTGTCGACCTGGTTGCGCTACCTCGCGTTCTTCGGGGTCGAGGTCGCATTCCCGCCCAATGCCTACCAGGGCGATTACGTCGTGACCATGGGGCGTGAGATGCGCGACGCCCATCAGGACCGTTTCGCCAGGTTTACCGCAGCGCAGGTGACGGCCGGCACGCCGGGCCTGCCGCCGGTGGAGCGCAAGGATGACGAAGCCAAGCAGCAACGCGAGCTCCATCTCGACGCCCTGATTTCCAACGCCAAGCGTCTGCTCGGCGAGGACTACCCGTGGGTGCATGGTTTCGCGCTCAATGAGCAGCTTGGCGACGGCCGCGAGGATCTGCAGGAATTCGGCGTGCGCTTCGACAAGTGGTTCTCGGAGCAGAGCCTGTTCGATACCGGCCTGGTCGAGCGTGCAGTGACCCAGCTCGAGCAGCAGGGTCACATCTACGTGCAGAACGGCGCCAAGTGGTTCCGCTCGACCGCCTTCGGCGACGAGAAGGATCGCGTGGTTCAGCGCGAGAACGGTCTCTACACCTACTTTGCGTCGGATATCGCCTATCACCTGAACAAGTATGAGCGTGGCTTCGACCGCATCATCGACATCTGGGGCGCAGACCACCACGGTTACATCCCGCGCGTGAAGGGCGCCATCGCCGCGCTCGGCCTGCCGACGGAAAAACTCAACGTGGCGCTGGTGCAGTTCGCGGTGCTCTACCGCGACGGGCAGAAGACCTCGATGTCGACCCGCTCGGGCGAGTTCGTCACCCTGCGCGAGCTGCGCAAGGAAGTCGGCAACGATGCCTGCCGTTTCTTCTACGTGCTGCGCAAGTCCGACCAGCACCTCGACTTCGATCTCGACCTGGCCAAGAGTCAGAGCAACGAGAACCCGGTCTACTACGTGCAGTACGCGCATGCACGGGTGTGCTCGGTGCTCAGTCAGTGGGGCGGCGAGCGCGAAGAGCTGGCACAGGCCGATCTTGGCCAGCTGCAGAACGAGCGCGAACTCGCGTTGTGTGCCAGCCTGTCGACCTTTCCCGAGCTGGTGCAGTCGGCTGCGGCCGATTACGCGCCGCACCAGATTGCCTTCTACCTGAAGGATCTCGCGGCAGACTTCCACAGCTGGTACAACGCCGAGCGCATGCTGGTCGATGACGAGGCGGTCAAGCTTGCCCGTCTGGCGCTTGCCGAGGCGGTGCGTCAGGTGCTGGTGAGCGGTCTGGCCGTGCTCGGTGTGTCCGCACCTGAATCGATGTAAATCCGGAGATTGTTTTGACTCAGCCTCGTAAAGCCCCCCGCAAGTCGGGCCGTGCTCCCGCGCGCAGCGGTGGTGGGACCCTGATCGGCATTTTCATCGGCCTGATGCTGGGCGCGCTGATTGCTGCGGGTGCGGCATGGTTCTTCACCCGCGCCAACCCGTTTCAGTCGGCGCCGGTCGCACCACGCGTGCCGGCGGTCAACCAGCCGCCTGCCGCGCTGCCCGGAAAGCCCGGCGACCGCCCCGTCGTAAAGCAGGATTTCGAGTTCTACAAGATCCTGCCGCAGGGCGACAACGTGCCGGCGGCACAGGCGCCGGTTGAAGCGCCGAGCGCGCCGGTGGTGGAGCGCCCGGTCGAAAAGCTCTACCTCCAGCTCGGTGCCTTCGAGAACGCGGCCGAGGCGGACAACCTGAAGGCAAGGCTGGCGCTTGCCGGTGTCGAGGCGAGTTCGCAGCGGGGCCAGCTGCCCGACGGGCGCACGGTGCACCGGGTGCGGATCGGACCCTTCTCCGGCCCGGACGAGCTGAATCCGGTTCGCAGCCGTCTGGCTTCGTCGGGCTTCAACACCACTGTGACCCGCGCCGGTCAATGATTTTTAGCGCTGACGCGGAACGAAGCGTGCCGTGCACGCGTCAGATCGGCTTCAACCAACACGGGAGTAAAGAATGAATCGTCGTCATGCCCTGCAGCAACTTGGCGCGCTTGCGCTTTTCGCCGGGTCCGCGGGCAAGGTGCTCGCCCAGAGCGGATCTGGTCCGGCTTACCAGGTGCTGGAGCCGTCCGTTCCGACGGCGGCCAAGGGCAAGATCGAGGTGATCGAGTTCTTCCACTACGGCTGCCCGCACTGCCACGACTTCGACCCGCTGCTCGGGCAGTGGATCAAGCGCCTGCCGGCCGACGTCAGCTTCGTCCGCGTGCCGGCAATCTGGGGCAACCCCCAGCTGCAGGCACTGGCCCGGCTTTACTACACCTTCGAGGTGACCGGTCAGGTCGATACCCTGCACGAACTCGTGTTCGGTGCGGTGCAGAACGACAGGGAGCCGCTGAATACGGAAGACGGCGTGCGGGCATGGGTGGGCAAGCGCGGCATTGATACCGCGAAGTTCATGGAGGCTTACAAGTCCTTCGGCGTGGAGTCGCTGGTCAAGCGTGCGGACCAGATCGCCCGTGCATACAAGGTTCAGGGCGTGCCGACGATGGCGGTCGATGGTCGGTTCATTACGTCGGCCTCGCTGACCGGCAGTCACGAAGGCACGCTGAAGCAGGTCGACGCGCTGCTCACGCGCGTGCGCAGCGAGGCGCGCAAGAGCTGATGGCTTGTCTGCGCCTGCTAGACGGCCGCAGCGGTGACTGAGCCGGGACAGCCGCTGCGCGTCCTCATTACGGGGGCGTCCAGCGGCCTGGGCGAAGCACTTGCCCGTCACTATGCAGGCATGGGGGCGACGCTGGGGCTGGTTGCGCGCCGAGCCGAGCCGATGCACGCACTGGTGGCGTCGCTGCCCGGCACGCACCAGGTGCTGGTTGCCGATGTCGGTGATCCGCTGGCACTGCGTGGCGCCGCCAGCCAGTTCGTCGAAGCCTTCGGCGTGCCCGACATCGTCATTGCCAACGCCGGGGTCTCGGTCGGGACGCTTACCGAATATGCCGAGGACGTCGACGCGTTTGATCGCGTGCTGCGCACGAATCTGCTCGGCATGGTCGCAACCTTCCAGCCTTTCGTCGAGGCCATGCGTCTTCGCGGCAGCGGGCGGTTGGTCGGGATTGCCTCGGTGGCGGGTATTCGCGGCTTGCCGGGTGCGGGGGCCTACAGCGCGTCGAAAGCGGGCGCGCTTGCCTACCTCGAAAGTCTGCGTGTCGAGCTTCACGACAGCGGCGTAAAGGTGGTCAGCGTGGCGCCGGGCTACATCCGCACGCCGATGACTGCGATCAACCCCTATCCAATGCCCTTCATTCTCGATGCCGACGTCGCCGCGCAGCGGATTGCCCGTGTCATTGAGCGTGGCGACCGTTTTGCCGTGACGCCCTGGCAGATGGGCTGGGTGGCAAAGCTGCTGCGGGTTCTGCCGCGCAGCGTGTTCGACCATGTATTTGCCCGTGCCGGACGCAAACCGCGCGGGCTTCCGCTCTGAGGTATTCCTCACGCCCTTGCGCGGCGAGCCTGCGCTAACATAGGCGAAAATCACGTCTTGGAGCGATTTGATGAATGCAGCGGTGGGCGATGACGCGGCCGAGCGTCGTGCGCGTCAGAGATTCGTCGCGAAACGTCGCGGCGATATCTGTTTCTGGGCAATGGTCAACGGTGAGCGCCGCCCCCTCAACGACCTCTCGCTGGAGGGGTTTTCGTTGCCCGTCGCGCACGACCTCGATCCCGGCGCCGAGTTTCGCTTCGTGCTGCAGCGTGAAAGCGTGCCGGATCGTATCGAAGGTCATGCGAAGGTGGTCAATCAGGTGGGTGAAGGTCATGCGCGCAAGGCTGGCTGCCGTTTCGTCGAGCTCGACGAAGAAGGCGTTGCGCGTTTGAAGGACTGGCTGATCGCGCATGTTCTGGCGAGCGCCACCGTACGCATCAATGAGCGGGACGCCGCGGCCATCGTGAATGGCCCGTCCCTGATCTGACGCAGTTGCGGTTCTGCAGCACACAAAAAAGGGCGCTCCGTGGAGCGCCCTTCTTGCATCAGGCATTCGGGTTGTGCGGTGGTCGCGGCGGTTCGCGGCGCGCGCGGGCACGCTGCATGAACCAGACCATTGCGAGAAGCAGGAGCGTGGGCACGAAGACCCATTCCTTGTCCGGACGGCCGGCTGCGGGCAGTTCGATCGAGGTGATGTTGAAGCCCTGCTCAAGCCCGAGCTTTTCAGCGCGGCTACCGAACTTCACCGCAGCCACCTGAACGTCGTCACCCAGCGTCATCAGGGTCAGGCCCATGCGTGACAGGCGCTCACGCGCGTTGCCAGGCTCTCCGAGCGGCAGCAGCACGCCCTTGGATACCTCGTCACCCTCGAGCGTGAGTCCCTGCACCCAGACGCGCAGGTCGCCCTTGGGTGGCGCAGCTTCCACCAACTGTGTGAGCTGGCTTGCCGGCACTTCGTCGTATGCGGGATATACCATGTCCAGCCAGAAGCCGGGGCGGAACAGGCTGAAGGTCACCAGCAGCAGAATCAGCGTTTCATGGATCTTGTTGCGGGTGACGAACCAGCCCTGGGTGGCTGCGGCAAACATCAGGCTGGCGATGGTGGCACTGACGATCGTCATCACCAGATGGAAGACGTCGGTGATGCCGATCAGCAGCAACTGCGTGTTGAAGATGAACATGAAGGGCAGAATCGCCGTTCGTGCGCTGTAGCCGAATGCGGTGAAGCCGGTCTTGATCGGGTCGCTCTTGGCAATGCCCGCTGCTGCATAGGAAGCCAGTCCGACCGGTGGCGTCACGTCGGCCATCAGGCCGAAATAGAACACGAACAGATGGACTGCGATCAGTGGCACCAGCAGGCCCTGCTGGGCGCCGAGCTCGACGATCACGGGCGCCATCAGCGTCGACACCACGATGTAGTTGGCGGTGGTCGGCAGCCCCATGCCGAGGATGAGGCAGATCACCGCAACCAGCGACAGCATGATCATCAGGTTGCCACCGGACAGGATCTCGACCAGCTCGGTCATGGCCAGGCCGATACCGGTCAGGGTCACGGTGCCGACGATCACGCCAGCGGTGGCGGTTGCGATGCCAATGCCGATCATGTTGCGGGCGCCGGTGACGAGGCCGTCGAACAGATCCTGGAAGCCGTGGCGCAGGGCCACGCCGAACTCGCCCTTGCCGCGGAAGTAGGCGAACAGCGGGCGCTGGGTGACGAGGATGAAGATCAGGAACAGGGTGGCCCAGAATGCGGACAGTGCAGGCGAGAGCTGCTCCACCATCAGGTTCCAGATCAGGGCGGCAACCGGCAGCAGGTAGTGCAGGCCGGACTTCAGGGTCGGCCCGATCTCGGGCAGGTACTCCATCTTGTCACCCGGCTTCTCCATGTGGAGCTCCGGGTACTTCGCGGCAAAGTGGATGATCGCGACGTAGGCGACGAGCATCATGGCGCCGACGATCAGGAAGGCGGATTCGCCAACAACGTCCTTGAGCCAGCCAAAACCCCAGTACACGATGGCGGCCAGAATGATTACGCCGGACACCGTCATCAGGGTGGTAATGGTGGCCTGTTGCCAGGGCAGGGGTTCGCGACGCGGCAGTCCCTGCAGGTTCATCTTCATCGCTTCGAGGTGAACGATGTAGAATAGAGCGATGTAGGAGATCAGTGCCGGTACGATGGCGTGCTTCATCACCTCGACGTAGGTGATGCCGACGTACTCCACCATCAGGAAGGCTGCTGCACCCATGACCGGCGGCATTAGCTGGCCGTTCACCGACGAGGCGACTTCGACCGAGGCCGCCTTGTCGTCACGGTAGCCCACGCTTTTCATCAGCGGAATGGTGAAGGTGCCGGTGGTGACCACGTTCGCAATCGACGAGCCCGAGATCAGGCCGGTCGAGGCCGATGCCACGACGGCAGCCTTCGCAGGGCCGCCGCGCATGTGCCCGAGCAGCGCAATGGCCGACTTGATGAAGTAGTTGCCCGCGCCCGCGGTTTCCAGCAGGGCGCCGAACAGCACGAACAGGAAGATGAAGCTGGCGGACACGCCGAGTGCGACGCCAAACACACCCTCGGTGGTCAGCCACAGGTGGCTCATGCCCTTGGACAGCGACGCGCCGCGGTGGGCGATGACGTCCGGCATGTACTGGCCGAAAAAGATATAGATCAGGAAGAAGACCGCCAGAATCACCATCGGCAGGCCGAGGGCGCGACGGGCTGCTTCGAGCAGCAGAACGAGACCGGTGACTGCGACGACCAGGTCGAGCGTGGTCGGAATGCCGGGGCGGGATGCCAGTTCAGCGTAGAAAAGGAACAGGTAGCCTGCGCAGAATGCGGCGACGGTTGCCAGTATCCAGTCTACGACGGGGATATAGGCGCGCGGTGAGCCCTTGAATGCCGGGTAGGCGGCAAAGGCCATGAAGACAGCAAACGCCAGGTGAATGGCGCGGGACTCGGTATCGTTAAGGACGAAAACGCCGAGCGAGAACGGCAGGGGAGAGGCGATCCAGAGCTGGAACAGGGACCACGCCAGCGCAATGACAAGGAGAAACTGTGCTGCAAGACCCGTGGGTTTGCGACCACCGGTATCGGCTTCGGCAACGATCTGCTTCAGCTGTTCATCGGTCAGTTCGTGGGTTGTATGGGTTTTCTTCGAGCGGGTCATACGCCGCGCCTCCCCGGATTCAGGTGATACGCAAACGCAGCAACAGACTTTTGGCCTGTCGCTGCGTTGTCTGGATAACAGACGTCTCCCGAGTCGCGGTGCATTTCGGGAGACGTCCAGCAGGCCGGCAGGATTACGCCGGCAGCCGGATTACATCCAGCCTTTTTCCTTGTAGTACTTGATCGCGCCATTGTGCAGCGGAGCAGACAGGCCGTCCTTGATCATGCTCTGCGGCTCGAGGTGGGCAAATGCCGGGTGCAGCTTCTTGAAGTCCTCGAAGTTCTCGAAGACAGCCTTGACCATGGTGTAGACCACCTCGTCAGACACCTTGGCTGAGGTCACGAAGCTGGCCACGACACCGAAGGTCTTGGTGGCGTCCGGGTTGTTCGCGTACATGCCGCCCGGGATGGTGACGGCTGCGTAGTACGGGAACTCCTTGATCAGCTTGTCGACGCCGGCACCGGTGACCGGAACCAGCTTTGCACCGCAGGTTGTGGTCGGATCCTGGATGTTGGCGGCGGGGTGGCCGACGACATAGGCGAAACCGTCGATCTTGTTGTCGCACAGTGCAGCGCTGTGCTCATCGGGCTTGAGTTCGGAGGTCAGCGAGAAGTCCGAGGTCTTCATGCCGAGCGCCGGCAGCAGCACGTCGACCGTCGCGCGCTGTCCCGAACCCGGGTTGCCGACGTTGAAGCGCTTGCCCTTGAAGTCTTCGAACTTGGTGACGCCGGCTTCCTTGCGGGCCAGTACGGTCAGCGGCTCGGGGTGCAGGCCGAAGACGGCGCGCAGTTCGGTCACGGCACCACCGTCCTTGAACTGGTTCAGGCCTTTCACGGCATTGAACTGGACATCGGACTGGGCGACGCCGAAGTCGAGTTCGCCAGCCTTGATGGTGTTGACGTTGTAGACCGATCCGCCGGTACTTTCGACCGAGCAGCGAATGCCGTGCTGGGCGCGGTCCTTGTTCATCAGGCGGCAGATTGCGCCGCCAGCAGCGTAGTACACGCCAGTTACGCCGCCGGTACCAATGGTCACAAACTTCGTCTCGGCCTGAGCCGGCGCTGCGCCGAGGGTGCCGACGATTGCGAGTGCTGCTGCGAGCGTGGTGAGCTTCTTCATGAGTTCTCCTGAAACCGTGCAGGTAAGGACCGCACCAGATAGGGTGCGTTGATGATGGCAGGCTGCGCCTGTTCGAAGCCCGCCGTGAAAATCCGGACAACAGAATGTCCTGCGATAGTCAGACTACATGGAATATAAGCCCGCGCCAATGAGGGATACCCCGAAGTGACGCCCGGTGGGCATTCGCGTCCGCGGCTCCCGTTCCGTCTGGATGGGCCTGGTTTGCCGGATGCATGGCCGGCGCGGCCGGGTCACGTCCGCGCAACGCCTGCTGCGCTTGTTATCATCTGCGCATGATATCCATGACAACTCCCGGACACGCTTCGGCGCGCGCTCCGGCCGACTTGCGCGACGCGCTCGGGAACCGGCATCTGCCGGCGGACGCCGCGCCCCGGATCGTGTCCCTGGTGCCCTCGCTGACCGAGCTGGTGTGCGAACTGGGGCTCTCCGATGCGCTGGTTGGACGCACGGGTTTCTGTATCCACCCGCGCGAGACCCTGTGCAAGGTGACCAAGATCGGTGGTACCAAGGATGTAAAGCTCGAAGCGGTGCGTGCGCTCGAACCGACCCACCTCATCGTCAATATCGACGAGAACCGGCGCGAGACGGTGGAGGCGCTGGCCGGGTTCGTGCCCAACGTGATCGTGACCCATCCCTGCGTGCCACAGGACAATTTCGGGCTTTACCGGCTGTTCGGTGGCATTTTCGGACGCGAGGCGGAGGCTGCCGCGCTGTCGGCCGGCCTGCAGGAGGCGCTCGACGAGGCGGCTGCCGTGAAGGCCGGGTACGGCGACGAGGCGGTGCTCTACCTCATCTGGCGCGATCCCTGGATGACGGTATCCCGGGCAACCTATATCTCGGCGATGCTGGGGGCTGTGGGCTGGCAGAGCCTGCCGGCCGAGGACGAGCCGCGCTACCCCGAAGTTGACTGGACTGCGCCCTGGATGCGTGCGGTCGAGCGGGTCTTTCTGTCGTCTGAGCCTTATCGCTTTACCGACCGGCACCTGGCCGAAGTCGGGGCGCTTTCGCAGCGGCCGTCGTGCCTGATCGATGGCGAGATGGCGTCGTGGTACGGCAGTCGTGCTATCGAGGGGGTGCGCTATCTGGCCGGGCTGAGACGAAACCTGGCCCTGCGTGGGTCAGTGTGAAGGTGCGGGTGCGAAGCGTCAGCACAGGCCTTCGGCAATGAAGCGCTCCGGCGTCAGGATCCGGAAGCGGTCACGCAGCACACTGTGGCGGGCGAGCTTGAGCAGCAGTTTGTCGCGGGTCAGCAGGTGGTCGACGCCGGCGTCGCGCGCGATTTCCAGAAACTTCTGATCGTCACGGTCGCGGCAGGCCGGCAGCTGCAATGCGTCGACTGCAGTGGCGGGTGCCGGACTGATGCGGTTGCGATAGGTGTCGAGCAGGCGCGTCTGATCGTCAGGGCTGATGCTGAACTGCGTGTAGGCCAGAACCCGCCGGAATTCCTCGAGCGCGTCGTCGCGGCTGAAGAGCTTCAGCGTGCCGGCGTCGATGGCGCTGGACAGTGATTCGAGAGCAGGGTCCTTGAAGTGCCACAGGGCCATCACCGTATTGGTGTCGAGGACCAGATTTCGTGCGGCCGTCATCGGGGTTCCAGAAAAAAGAAAGGGGGAAGGGCGAACCCTTCCCCCGGTCAGCAGGCGCTTATCCTGGGATCAGGCTGCAGCCTTGGGTGCGTCGAGACGCATCTTGACGAAGGAGCCGGGCGCATCTTCGATGGCCTTGAGCTTGCCCTTGGCGGGATCGCGCGCATCGACCTGGTCACCGTCGTGACCGGACACCCATGCCTGCCAGTCGGTCCACCACGAACCGGGGTTCTGCTGGGCGCCTTCGAACCAGGCGTCGGCGGTGGCCGGCGACTTGGCTGCAGCGTTGACCCAGTAGCCGTACTTGTTGGCGACCGGCGGGTTGACGATGCCTGCGATGTGGCCGGAGCCGCCGAGGACGAAGCGAACCGGACCGCCGAAGTTGAGCGAACCCGCGTAGGTGCTCTTCCACGGTGCGATGTGATCTTCGATGGCGGAGATGAAGTAGCACGGCACCTTGATCTTGCTCAGATCGATCGGCACGCCGTCGATGACCACGCCACCCGGCTGTACCAGGCGGTTTTCCATGTACATGCCGCGCAGGTAGAAGCTGTGCATCTTGGCCGGCATGCGGGTCGAGTCGGAGTTCCAGTACAGCAGGTCGAACGGGAACGGATCCTTGCCCATCAGGTAGTTATTCACCACGAAGGACCAGATCAGGTCGTTCGAGCGCAGCATGTTGAAGGTGCCTGCCATCTCCGAGCCTTCGAGATAGCCACGCTCGAACATCTTTTTCTCGAGGCTGGAAACCTGCTGCTCGTCGATGAAGACGCCAAGCTCGCCCGGATCGGAGAAGTCCGTCATCGTGGTGAAGAAGGTTGCCGAGGCAATGCGCTTCTGCTTCTTGCCTGCCAGGTAGGCAAGCGTGGTGGCCAGCAGCGTGCCGCCGAGGCAGTAGCCTGCGGCGTTGATTTCCTTCTCGCCGGTCTGCTGCTCGATGGCGTCAAGCGCGGCAATGATGCCTTCCTTGACGTAGGACTCGAAGGTCTTCTCGGACTGCTTCTCGTCCGGGTTGACCCAGGAGATCACGAACACGGTGTGTCCCTGGTCCACGCACCACTTGATGTAGGAGTTCTTCTCGCGCAGGTCGAGGATGTAGAACTTGTTGATCCAGGGCGGTACGATCAGCAGCGGGCGCTTGAGAACCTTGTCGGTGCTCGGCGTGTATTGCAGCAGCTGCATCATGTCGGTCTGGAACACGACCTTGCCCGGCGTGGTGGCAACGTTCTTGCCCAACTCGAAGGCGGTGGTGTCGGTCATCTTGACGCGCAGCTGACCGCCGCCGTCCTCGACGTCGCGCAGCAGGTTGTTGAGACCCTTGATCAGGTTCTGACCGTGGCTCTTGACCGTCTCGCGGAACACTTCCGGGTTGGTCAGCGCGAAGTTCGACGGCGACAGCGCGTCGATGTACTGACGGGTGTAGAAGTTGACCTTCTTCTGCGACTGCTCGTCGAGGCCATCCACACCGCTCACGGTGTCGTGGATGTGGCGGGCGGCGATGAGGTAGGACTGCTTCACGAAATCAAACATGAAGTGTTCCTGCCACTCTTCGTCCTTGAAGCGCTTGTCCGAGCGCTCGGGCGAGGCGACAGGCGCAGCATGCATGCCGGCGAAGCGCAGCATCGAGTGCTGCCACAGGGTGAAGTAGTCCCACACCAGGTTCATCTGCGACTGAGCGAGCTTGTACGGATTCGACAGCAGCTTTGCCATCATGTCCATGAAAGCCTGGGCGATGCCGAGTTCGTCCGCGGGTGCGGCCACGCCCTTCTTGAGCTGGCGCTGTACGTGATCGCTGATCAGGTGGGAGGCGCGTTTGGCGACCTCGGCATAGGTCTGAGCAACTTCCTGCGGATCGGGCAGCTCGGTTTGAGCGTTCTCGTTGGGTGCAGCCATCGTTGTTGTGCTCCTTGTTGGATCGGTCCGGAGACCAATCAGCTTATCTTGATGAAGCGAATCGCTCCATCATCTCCCTCCACCTTGCAAAGCTCTCCCTGCTTCACGAGATGGTTCAAATGGGCAATGGCCTCTCCCATGGCGAACATGACCTGATGCGTGTCCAGTTCGCGCGGAAAAAGCGTACCCAGCAACTCGCCAGCGCTCCGTGCAGTGCGGCATTCTGCCAATAGTGCAGCGCAGCGCTCGCGGTGATGTTCGATCAGTTCGTCGACTCTTTTACGTATGCCACGGAAAGGCTTGCCGTGGGATGGTAGCACGAGCGTGTCTTCAGGCAAGTGATTGATGCGGCGCAATGAATCGAGGAACCAGCCCAGTGGATCGTCATCCGGCGTCGCTGCAAAAACGCTGACATTGGTGGAAATGCGCGGCAGCAGCATGTCGCCCGAGATCAGCACGCCGAGCGCAGCGCAATACAGGCTGGCGTGTTCGGGCGCATGGCCATAGCCGACGATGACCTCCCATTCGTGCGCACCGATGCGGATGCGGTCGCCCGCGAACATGCGCTGGTAGCTCGAGGGCATCTCGGGCACGCCGCGACGATATCCGTTGCCACGCTCGGTGAGGGCGTCGAGGCGCTTTTCGTCGAGGCCGTGCCTGCGGAACTGCATGATCATGTCACCGACCGAATAGCCGGGCAGCTGATGCCACATGGCATGACCGCCGAGGAATTCACCTTGTGTCATGTGCAGCGTCGCACCATTGCGCGCAGTCAGCCAGGTGGCGAGCCCGAGGTGGTCCGGGTGGCAGTGGGTGATGATCAGGCGCGACAGGGGGCGCGGGTCGGCGTCGAGGATCTGCGACCAGTGCTCCTTGATCGGTTCGAGGCCGAAGCCCGTGTCCACCGCGGTCAGCGCGTCGCCGTCGTCGAGCAGCCACAGGTTGATGTGGTTCAGCGCAAAGGGCAGCGGCATGCGCACCCAGCCGATGCCGGGCGCGACCTGGGCAACGGTGCCGCCATCGGGCAGTTGTTCGAAGGGGTACTGCAGTTCGTTCGCTGTCGTCATTCCTGATCTCGTGTCGTGTGGCGGGGGGCGAGATTCACATTGCCCAAACCCCCGGAATCTGCTTAACTTTTCCGCAGTACGGAACCCATTGTCAATCCTTCTCACGCTAATCACGCGTTCGGCCGCAGCCCTGTGGCGGCGACCGCAACCGCTCAAAATGGCCAGCGAACAGACTTACACGATCACCGAGCTTGCGCGCGAGTTCGACATCACCCCGCGTGCAATCCGCTTCTACGAAGACCAGGGCTTGCTCACGCCGGCCCGCACCGGGCGTGCCCGCGTCTATACCAAGGCTGATCGCACCCGTCTCAAGCTCATCCTGCGCGGCAAGCGCCTTGGTCTGTCACTGGCCGAAATCAACGAGTTGCTCGACATGTACGGCGGCGTGCGCAATTCCGCACCGCAGCTCGAGCGCTTTACCAAGGTGCTGGCGGAGCGGCGCGCCGCGCTTGAACAGCAGCGCATCGACATCGAAGCCGTGCTGATCGAGATCGACAGTCTCGAGCGCCAGTGCAACGCCTTGCTCGGCCACAACCCCGAGGGGGCTGCGGCGGCACGGGCCGAACTGGTGAAGCACATCGACAGCGCGAGCACCGCGTGAGTCGTCCGCCGGCAGGCCCGGCTTGATTTTTTTGAATTTTAGTTTACGTTGACGTAAACGTAAAAACAAATAAAAATTAACCCACGGAGACACCCATGAGACACGAGGCACCTCAGTTCCAGCCCAAGGATCCGGACTATGCTGACCGTGTGCGGGCCAGCTTCGGCATGCAGCAGGCGATGCGGCTGATCGGGGCGGAGCTGACGGAACTGGAACCCGGGTTTGCGGAGATCCATCTGCCGCACCGGCCCGAGATCACCCAGCAGCACGGATATATCCATGGCGGGGTGGTCGGCATGATTGCCGACTCGGCCGCAGGCTATGCAGCCAATACGCTGACACCGCAGGACACCAGCGTGCTGACGGTGGAGTACAAGCTCAACCTGCTGGCGCCGGCGGACGGGCAGCGCCTGGTGGCGCGGGGCGAAGTGATCAAGCCCGGGCGCACGCTGCTGATTACGCGCGCCGAGGTGTATGCGGTGCGCGACGAACACTGGACCTTGTGCGCGGTGATGCAGCAGACCATCATCGCCATGCACGGCAAGAAGGACGGCGCAGCCTGAGGTCGATATGGCCGGCGTGCTGCGACGTCAGGCACAAGGCAACGAGGAGACCAAAGCATGACCGTCCGCCTGCTCACGATTACTGCCAGCGACGCTGCGGAGCTTGCGCATGTGCGCCAGTTCTTCCGCAACTATGCGGCCTGGCTGGGCGTCGATATGAACTTTCAGGGCTTCGCCGAAGAGCTTGCCGATCTTCCCGGTGCCTATGGCGCAGCCGACGGGCGCCTGTTCTACGCCGAGGTGGATGGCCGCCCGGCCGGATGTGTCGGCGTGCGCCGCCTGTCGGACGGCATGTGCGAGATGAAGCGGCTGTATGTCGAGCCCGAGGCGCGCGGCACCGGTGTGGGGCGCCAGCTCGCCATGGCTGCGATCCAGGCGGCGAAGGCGCTCGGCTACCGGCGGGTGATGCTCGACACGCTGCCCGCGATGCGGATCGCGGTAAAGCTGTATCGCGAACTCGGTTTCACCGAGGCGCCTTCCTACTACCAGACGCCGGTCGAGGGGACGGTGTTCATGACCCTCGATCTCGACAACTGGTCCGAGGCCGAGGTGAACAACGAGAACCTGTTCCACCTGTTCGATTTCAACGTGGCGTGGGCGCGCCAGATGCAGGAGGTCGACCCCGGTTTCTTCGAGAAGCTGGCGCATCTGCAGAGTCCGGAATACCTGTGGATCGGCTGCTCGGATTCGCGCGTGCCCGCCAACCAGATCGTCGGCCTGCTGCCGGGAGAGGTGTTCGTCCATCGCAATGTGGCCAACGTGGTGGTGCATACCGACCTCAACTGCCTGTCAGTCATCCAGTTCGCGGTCGATGTGCTCAAGGTGAAGCACATCATGGTGGTGGGCCACTATGGCTGTGGTGGCGTGAAAGCGGCACTCAACCGTGACCGTGTCGGCCTGGTCGACCTGTGGCTGCGTCATGTGCAGGACGTCCACGTCAAGCATCGCGTGGCGGTGGACGATTTGCCGCTGGAGCAGCGACACGACCGTCTGTGCGAGTTCAACGTCATGGAACAGGTGGTGAACGTGGCGCAGACGGTGGTGGTGCAGGATGCGTGGGCGCGCGGCCAGCGCCTGACCGTGCATGGCTGGATCTACGGCTTGAAGAACGGACTGATTCGCGATCTCGGGATCAACGTCAGCCGCAGCGAAGATTTGATGCCGCGCTATGCCGCGGCGCTCGAAGCACTCGGCAACTGAGTGCAGTCATTGTTCGAAAATGGAGAATTGCATGTCTGATCCCGTCGTTATCGTATCCGTTGCCCGCACCCCGATGGGGGGCTTTCAGGGCGATCTGTCCGGCCTGACCGGCCCCCAGCTCGGCGCGGTCGCCATCAAGGCGGCGGTCGAGCGCGCCGGGCTGTCGCCCGAGCAGGTCGAGGAGGTCATCATGGGATGCGTGCTGCCCGCAGGCGTCGGTCAGGCGCCCGCACGTCAGGCTTCGCTGGGTGCGGGCCTGCCGCTGTCGGCCGGTTGCACCACGGTCAACAAGGTGTGTGGCTCAGGCATGAAGGCCACGATGCTGGCGCACGATCTGCTGCTGGCCGGAACCAACGGTGTGATGGTGTCGGGCGGCATGGAGTCGATGTCGAACGCACCGTACCTGCTGCCCAAGGCGCGCAGCGGCTATCGCCTCGGTCATGGTCAGATGCTCGATCACATGTTCCTCGACGGCCTGGAGGACAGCTATTCGAAGGAGACCAAGGGTCGTCTGATGGGCTCCTTTGCCGAGGATTGCGCCTCGCACTTCGACTTTACCCGTGCGGCGCAGGATGAGTTTGCGGTGGCGTCCACGACGCGTGCGCAGAACGCGATCAATGGTGGTGCATTCAGCTGGGAAGTGGCGCCGGTGACGGTTCCCGGGCGCAAGGGCGATGTCGTGGTGGACAAGGACGAGCAGCCGCTGAAGGCGCAGCTCGACAAGATCGGCAGCCTCAAACCTGCGTTCAGGAAGGACGGTACGGTCACCGCAGCAAACTCGTCGTCGATCTCCGATGGTGCAGCGGCGCTGGTACTGATGCGCAAGTCGACGGCGGAAAAGCTCGGCCTTTCGCCGCTGGCAACGATCATTGGCCACGCCACCCACGCGCAGGAGCCGGCGTGGTTTACGACGGCGCCGGTCGGTGCGATGCAGAAGGTGCTGGCCAAGGCTGGCTGGGGCGTCGAAGACGTCGATCTGTGGGAAATCAACGAGGCCTTTGCCGTGGTGACGATGGCGGCGATGAAGGAAATGAAGCTGCCGCACGACAGGGTCAACATCAATGGCGGCGCGTGTGCGCTGGGCCATCCGATCGGTGCATCGGGTGCCCGCATTCTGGTGACGCTGATCGGTGCGCTGCGCGCCAAGGGGCTCAAGCGTGGCGTGGCCAGCCTGTGCATCGGCGGTGGCGAGGCGACGGCGATGGCGATCGAGGTGAATGCTGCGGTGAGCTGAGGCTGGTCTCGCTGAGGCCTGCGATGAAGGGGGCGGGTTTGTGCCACGAGTCGCGGGCCGCGACGGGGACTTCCTCCGCAGTCTGCGGAACTCGCCCTGCGGGCTCGGACAGTCCTCGACTGCTGCGGAAGTCCCCGCCACGGCCCGCTTTGGTCCGGCGCGATTTTTAATACATGAACGACGAAGGCTTGAGCCTTCCGTGGGAAGAGACAATGATTCTGACTGCTGAACAGGAAATGATCCGCGACTCCATCCGTGCTTTTGCACAGGAGCGCCTCGCCCCCTTTGCGGCCGACTGGGACCGCAATCACACTTTTCCGGCCGAAGCACTGAAGGAACTGGCCGAACTCGGCGCGCTGGGCATGGTGGTGCCCGAGGAGTGGGGCGGCGCCGGCATGGACTACATGAGCCTGGTGCTGGCGCTGGAAGAGATTGCTGCCGGTGACGGCGCAACCTCGACCATCGTCAGTGTGCAGAACTCGCTGCCCTGCGGCATCCTCAACCGTTTCGGTACCGATGCACAGAAGGAAGCCTGGCTGAAGCTGCTCGCCCGCGGCGAGAAGCTGGGCTGCTTCTGCCTGACCGAGCCGCATGTCGGCTCCGACGCGTCGGCCATCCGGACCTCGGCGGTGCGTGAGGGCGACGAGTGGGTGCTGAACGGGGTCAAGCAGTTCATCACCTCGGGCAAGCATGCCGACATGGCCATCGTGTTTGCAGTCACCGACAAGGCAGCGGGCAAGAAGGGTATTACCTGTTTCCTCGTTCCCGCCAGCGCGCCGGGCTACCAGGTGGGGCGCATCGAGGAGAAGATGGGCCAGAAGGCTTCCGACACCACGCAGATCCTGTTCGAGAACTGCCGTATTCCGGCCGATTCGGTGATCGGTGAGGAAGGTCAGGGCTACAAGATCGCGCTGGCCAACCTCGAGGCGGGTCGCATCGGTATCGCCGCGCAGTGCCTGGGCATGGCGCGTGCCGCGCTGGAGGCGGCGGTCAAGTACGCGCAGGAACGCGAGAGTTTCGGTAAGCCGATCTTCGAGCATCAGGCGGTCAATTTCCGCCTTGCCGACATGGCGACACAGCTCGAGGCTGCGCGCCAGCTTGTGTGGCACGCGGCCACGCTCAAGGATGCTGGTCGGCCCTGCCTCAAGGAGGCGTCGATGGCCAAGCTGTTTGCCTCCGAGATGGCGGAGAAGGTCTGCTCCGACGCGATTCAGGTGCATGGCGGCTATGGCTACGTCAGCGACTTCCCGGTCGAGCGCATCTACCGCGATGTCCGTGTGTGCCAGATCTACGAGGGTGCGAGCGATATCCAGAAGCTGGTGATCGGTCGCGCGCTCGCCGGCTGATCGTCAGCCGTGCTTCCGGTTCTGCGGGTTGTGGTGGCGGGTTTCCCTCCCTCTCTTCCCGTTGCTGAATCCGCAGGATTTTTTCCAGTCTTGATGGAGTGACTGCCGTGCCCGGTACTGCAAACTCGATTGAATTCTGGTTCGATTTTTCCTCGCCCTACGGTTACTTCATGGCAGAAAAGATCGACGCGCTGGCCGCCAGGTACGGCCGCGAAGTGGCCTGGCATCCGTACCTGCTGGGTGCGGTGTACAAGGTTACCGGTGGCGTGCCACTGACCGGGCTGCCGATGAAGGGCGAATACGCGCTGCACGACATCGTCCGCAGCGCCCGTTATCTTGGGCTGCCATTCGTGGTCCCCGAGCCCTTCCCGGTGGCAACCCAGCATGCCGCACGTGCGTTCTACCATCTGCAGGATACCGATCCGGCGCTGGCGCGACGCTTTGCGCTGGCCGTATTTCGCGCCTTCTTTGTCGACGGTCACGACATCTCGTCGCTCGATACGGTAAAGCTTGTGGCCGAATCCGTGGGCGTGCCGGGTGATGAACTCGGTGCTGCCGTCTCAGCCGATGCCATCAAGGCCAGGCTGAAGGCCGAATGCGAGGCGGCACTTGCGCGCGGGATCTTCGGCTCGCCGTATGTCGTCATCGATGGCGAGTGCTTCTGGGGTGTCGACCGCTTGCCTCAGATCGAGCGCTGGCTGGAGACGGGCGGCTTCTGAGTCTGCCGGGTCACACCTCGAAGCCGTCGCCGGTCGCAAAGAAGTGCCCGCCGGCGCGATAGTGGATGGTGCGTTTTTCCCCATCCTGAAATGACCACCGGCCGTTGCTGAAGACGGCCGGGTCGGCCCATGCGGTTACCACTTCGGCCACAAACAGATCGTACTTGCGCTGATTCTCCGGTTCGGGAATCACCCTGCACTCCAGCCAGCCGAGGCAGCCATCAACGAGCGGGGCGCCGACGGCAGACGCCGGGCTCGTCGTGATCTCCAGCGCTGCGAGCTTGTCACCCTCGCGGCCGCTGACCGACCCCGCCTGCAGCACGGTCTCGGCGATCCTCAGGGACGGGATGTTGAGCACGAACTCTCCACTGGCCTCGACCAGCTCTCGTGTCAGGGTGCTGCGGTCTATCACCACGGCGACCTTGGGCGGGTCGAAGTCGAGTGGCATTGCCCACGACGCGGCCATGACGTTCCGGCGCTCGCCCGCAGCGCTGCTGACGAGCGTGACCGGGCCGTGGTTCAGCAGCAGGTAGGCCTTGTTCAGATCGACGGCCGTGCGTTGGCTCATGAGGCAGACACTCCTGTACTCGTGAAACGGGCAAGGGTACGACAGGGCGCTGCCGGTTTGTATGCAAGCTGAGCGTAGAATGCTCTTCTACGGCAAGACTGTTCTGGCCGGCATGCACCTTTCCGTTTGCAGATCGTGTTCAGCTAAACCATGCGTCAATTTCTGCATTCACTGCGCGCCAGGCTGGTTGCACTGGTTCTACTCGTAGCGCTTCCGGGTGTGGTGATGCTGGCTGTCAACGCATGGAATGGGCGCATCGAGGCGATCGAGGGTGCCCAGCAGCAGGCGATCGATACCGCCAGCCTCCTGGCGAGTGATCAGGCTCGCCTGATCGAGGAGACGCGACGCTACCTGGAGCGCCTGGCCCAGTTTCCGGAAGTGCAGCAGCCGGCATCCCCTGCATGCAGCGCGTTTCTGACCAAGGTGCTGGGGCTGACGGAGCGTTACGTCAATCTGGGCGTACCGGGTGCGGATGGCGAATTGCTGTGCAACGCCTTGCCGCTGGAGGCCCGGGTCAATGTTGCAGACCGCTCATACATCCGCCGTGCGCTCGACAAGGGGGAGTTTTCGATCGGCGAGTTCCAGACCGACCGGGCCGCGGGCGTGACCAGCGTGAATTTTGCGTACCCTGTTGTTGCGCCGGCCGACGGCCGCATCGTGGGGGCCGCCGTTGCGGTCATTTCACTCTCGTGGTGGAGCGAGCGTCTGGCCGAGACGCGGCTGCCGGAGAACTCGATTGCCTACATTGCCGATGCGGACAACCGGATCGTGGCGCATTTTCCCGAAGCCCGGGATCGTCTGGGGTTGAAGCTCGGCGAGCTGAACATCCAGACGCCGGACGCGGACAGTGCCTCGAACTACACGGTCGCTGTCAGCAAGGACGGGAGCGGAATAACGCGCATCTTCGCCCTCATGCGGCTGGTCGATCGCGATTTCGGCAATCCGGTCTTTGTCGGCGTCGGCATCCCTTTCGATGCACAGATGGCAGCGATCGAATCGCAGGCGATCAAGGGCGCGCTGATGCTGCTGTTCTTCGTCGCGCTGATGTTCGTGACGGCGATGTGGGGCGTGCGGGTGAGCATCCTGCAGCCTCTTGAGCAGCTGACCCGGTCGACGGGGGAGCTGGAGTCAGGCAAGCATCAGCATGTTGCGCAGTTCAAGGGCGCGCTTGAGCTGGTCCGACTGCAGGAGCGTTTCTCGCGCATGGCGAGAAAGCGGCTGGAGACCGAGAAGCAGCTGCAGGACAGCAAGAACTACAACCGCATGCTGTTCGAGACGACGCCGATCGGTCTGGCGCTGCGCTCCCGGGACGGGCGGCTGCTCGACGTCAACCCGGCGTTTGCCGCCATTCTCGGGCGCACGATTGCGGAAACCAAAGCGCTCAATTATCGGGACATCATCGAGCCGGAACGGGCCGACGACGAAGTCCGTCAGCTGGAACGTCTTCGCGTCATGGAGTCATGCTGTCGTTACGAAGTCGATTACCGGCACCGTGATGGCTGCAGCATTCCGGTGCGCGTATCCAGCATGGTGCTTGAGCGCGGTGGGGAGCGGCTGATCTGGTCGAGTGTCGAGGACGTGACCGCGGACAAGCAGGCCGAGGCCAGTCTTCGTCTGGCCGCCAGTGTCTTCACCCATGCCCGCGAAGGCATCTTCATCACCGATGCCGAGGGCAGGATCGTCGATGCAAACCAGACCTTCTGTGAGATCACCGGTTACGCTCGCGAAGAGTTCATCGGCCAGCCCGCGAACCTGCTTGGGTCGGGCAGCCAGACGCCCGACTATCACGCCGCCATGTGGCGGATGCTGCGAGAACGCGGTCACTGGTATGGCGAGATCTGGAGCGACAAGAAGAGCGGCGAACACTATGCGGCGATGCTCACGATCAGTTCGGTGCGGGACATCAGCGGCGGCATCACGAACTACGTTGCCCTGCTGACCGACATCACCCTGATGAAGGCGCACGAAAAGCAGCTTGAGCATATCGCGCACTACGATGCGCTGACCGGGCTGCCGAACCGGGTGCTGCTGGCGGACCGGTTGAAGCATGCGATGGCGCAGAGTCAGCGGCGGGGGCTGTCGCTTGCCGTTGCGTATCTCGATCTGGATGGCTTCAAGCCGGTCAATGACACGCATGGCCACAATGTCGGCGACAAGCTGCTGAACGTTCTTGCCGACCGCATGAAGGATGCATTGCGGGACGGCGATACGCTGGCGCGCATCGGCGGCGACGAGTTCGTCGCCGTGCTGACCGACCTCCACACGCGGAACGACGGTGAGGTCGTGCTTGATCGCATGCTGCAGGCAGTGGCCGAACCGGTGACCGTCGATGGGCTCGTACTGCGTGTTTCCGCGAGTATTGGGGTCACGCTGTATCCGCAGGATGCCGCAGAGGCCGAAGTGCTGATGCGCCATGCCGACCAGGCCATGTATCTGGCCAAGCAGGCCGGCAAGAATCGCTGCCACTTTTTCGACGTCAGCTACGACGCTGAGCTCAAATCCCTGCACGCCAGCCGCCAGGCTGTTCGCGAGGGTTTCGAGCGGGGAGAGTTTCTGCTTCACTACCAGCCCAAGGTCAACCTGAAGACCGGGGTGGTGGTCGGCCTGGAGGCGCTGATCCGGTGGCAGCATCCGGTTCGCGGCTTGCTGGTGCCGGACGGTTTTCTGCCCCAGATCGAGGATCATGTCATCAGCGTCGAGGTCGGCGAGTGGGTGATCGATACGGTGCTCAGCCAGCTGGACGCATGGCGTGCCGCCGGACTGAACCTGCCGGTCAGCGTGAACGTCGGCGCACGCCAGCTGCAGCAAGGCGATTTCGTGGCGCGGCTTGCTGCGCTGCTTGCGGCCCACCCGGAGGTGGATCCGCAGCTGCTCGAGCTCGAGATCGTGGAGACCAATGCGCTCGAAGACATGGAGCAGGTCTGCGAGCTGATGCACGCCTGCCTTGCGATGGGCGTCAGGTTTTCGCTGGACGACTTCGGTACCGGGTATTCCTCGCTGACCTACCTGAGACGCCTGCCTGCAGGCCTGCTGAAGATCGACCAGAGTTTTGTGCGGGACATGCTCGACGATGCCGACGATATGGCAATCGTCGAGGGCGTCGTCGGTCTGGCCGCGGCCTTCCAGCGCGATGTGATCGCCGAGGGGGTCGAAACCGTTGCGCATGGAACGAAACTGCTCGAGCTGGGCTGCGTGCTTGCCCAGGGCTTTGGCATTGCGCGTCCGATGCCGTCGGACGCGGTGCTCGCCTGGGTGGCCAGCTGGCGACCCGATTCGGCGTGGAAGCCCGACGCGCCGGAAACCGGGGCGGGCGACGGAGGCGTGGACGCCGGGTAAAATGCGCGGCGTCCACTTCACGCCACCCGCCATGCACAAGACCCTGACGTCCTTCACCGGCTCGTCCGCGCCGGCCGAATTCGATCATCCGCGTCCTGCGCGCCTGCTCGAGGGCAATCCCTTGCGCACGACCTGGAATCATTATGAACAGGACGGCGTGTCTGCCGGCGCCTGGTCCTGCGAACCCGGCGCCTGGCGCATCGCCTTCGCCGACGACACCGACGAGTTCTTCCACGTGTTGAGCGGGCGCATCCGCATCACCGATGAGGGTGGGGTGGCGCGTGAGTTCGGTCCCGGTGAAGCCTGCGTCATTCCCGCCGGGTTCAAGGGCGTGTTCGAGGTGCTGGAGGCGGTCAGCAAGCACTACGTGTTCGTGAAACGAGGGGCGCAGTGATGCTGCCGACAGGGCGTGGTTCCGGCCGGCTGTGCGAGAGAGGAGCTTGCCGGTGTCAAACGTGCAGAAACTGAACGCCGAAACGGCACAGGCTATCAAGGTCCTGAGCGGGCTGGATTTTTCCGGTGCGGAGGCGCGGGCGCTGGGCGGCGGCTGCATCAATCGGGTGCTCGAGGTGCGCGCGCATGACCGGCCCTGCTGTCTCAAGCTGAACGCTGCGGACGCACTGCCGATGTTCGATGCCGAGGTCGATGGCCTGGCGGCGCTGGCCGGGAATGGTGCCTTTCGGGTGCCGCAGGTTCTGGCGTGCGGTGCGACGGCGGATGAGGCCTTCCTGCTGCTTGAATACATCGAACTGCATCCGCTCTTGAGCGCGGAGGATGGCCGCCGCTTTGCCGAAGCGCTGGTGCAACTGCATCTCGATGTTGGTGAGGACTTTGGCTGGGGGCGCGACAACTTCATCGGCACAAGTCCTCAGGCGAACACCCCGCACCATGCCTGGGCACAATTCTTCGTCAGATGCCGGCTGGCGCCGCAGCTGGAACGGGCGCGCTCAGCCGGCTACGGCACGGCGCTTGGGTCCGAGCTCGAACAGGTGCTGGCGCGTGTGCCTGCCTTGTTTCTGGACTACTGTCCGCGCCCCAGCCTGCTCCATGGCGATCTGTGGAACGGCAACGCTGCCGTGGATGCCGGGGGCCGGCCGGTGATCTTCGATCCTGCGGTCTATCGCGGCGACCGCGATGCAGACCTGGCGATGAGCGAGCTGTTTGGCGGCTTCCCCACCGCCTTCTACGCCACCTACCGTGCGGCCTTGCCGCCGGCCGAAGGCTACGCGCAGCGCAAGACGCTCTACAACCTTTATCACGTGCTGAACCATCTCAACCTCTTCGGTCGCGCCTACCTCGGGCAGGCCGAGCGCATGGTCCGCAGTCTGGCGTCCGAGCTGCTGCGTTAGCGCAGGCGGCAAGGCTCAGAGCGGGCGGCGGATGGTCATGGCGCCACGGATCTCGCCCACCGTGTACCCGGTGGCCTTGTCGTCGGGGTACAAGGCCTGTAGCTTCGTCCTGACCGCCGGGTCGATGTCGGTGTCGCTGCCGTGGCAGGACAGGCAGAGCGCCTGCGTGGGCAAGGCCTTCATGTAGCGGTAGGACTTTACCCCGCCCTCGACGACGACTTCGCCTTTCTCCAGCGTTGCGGGCGCCTCTCCGGCCGCTGCGCGGCGGTCGAAGGCCTCCAGCGCCGCACGCTCCCAGGCGTCGGGCACCGCCTTCGGGTTGCGGTTCTTGAGACTCACGCGGCGGATATTCCAGCCGGTCCTCTCCGACGCGGCCTTCGCCATCTGCGGCGCCTTGTCGCGGCACACGCCGATTGCACCCTCGGGGCCGCCCTTCGCAATCTCCTCCTGCAGTACGGCAATCAGTTTCGGCGGAATGCTGCTTGCCACCCCGCGAGCCTCGGCCAGCAGCGCAGTTTCGTCCGCCACGGCGTGGGATGCAGAAAGGGTCAGCAACACGGGAACAAGGGCGCGTAGCAGTGGATGTCGCATGGAGGGCTCCTTCCAGACGGTGTAAATAAGCAAATCATTATGCACCTGTCGCTGCGGATGGGCCAGTGCCGGGGCCTGATGCGGGGCGCGAGCGCACACGGCCTGACAATTCTGAAGGCATGAGTCCGGGCGCTTCCCATCGGCAGCAGACCACTGATTAATGGTCTGAACCTTTCGGTTTAAAAATGCTAGTATCAGGCGTCGTTAACGCAGAACAAGGTGGCATGCGATGCCCTGGGAAAAGTCATTCGACGAAGACGAAGTCGTTGGCAAGGCGATGAAGGTGTTCTGGCAGAAGGGCTTTGAGCCCGCGTCCATGGCCGACCTCATCGCAGGGACGGGCATTACCCGCGGCAGCCTGTACAACGCCTTTGGCGGCAAGGAGCAGTTGTTCATCAAGGCGCTGCAGAAGTACGACAAGGAAAACCGCAGGGCACTGCTGGCCGAACTCGAATCCATGGATGATCCGGTGCAGGCCATCGCAGCGCTGTTTGACGGCATCGTCGCCGAAACCATTGCAGACACCGAGAAGAAGGGCTGTTTTCTGATCAACACGGCTTCCGATCTCGGCGCGCAAGGCGAAGAGGTCAACCGCATCGTCCGCAACGGACTGCGAGAAATGGAAGCCTTCTTCCGACGCAGCATCGAAGTCGCGCAGGCGCGCAAGGAAATTCCCGAGGGGCTCGATCCCGCAGCGACCGCCAAAGGGCTGATGGCAATGATCGTCGCCATCCGGGTGCTGGGCCGTGGCATGTGTGACGCGTCCTCGCTCAGGACGATTGCCGGTCAGGCTCAGCGCTTGTTGCGCTGACAGCTTCCACCGCTCCACCCCCGCGCTGAAGAATTGTATTGACCGATCGGTTTAAACGGCTTAAATTTAAACCAATCGATCTAAACTGTCGCTTTCAATACCGAAGTGCAGCCGCCGACCTTGCGGGGCGCGTTGCGATACACCCACCGTTCTCAACCGGTCACGGGCTCTCGCCCGGATCGCTGACCAAGGAGCTACACATGCCTGATTTTCAACTTCACGACGAAGCCACCGCACCCGAAGCCAGCAAGCCGCTGCTCGCCAGATCGAGGAAGGCTTTCGGCATGATTCCGGGCCTGCACGCAGTCATGGCGGAGGCGCCGGGGATGCTGGAGGCCTATCAGACGGTTCATGAGCTTTTCGTGAACTCCAGCTTTGACAGCGACGAGCTGACCGTGGTCTGGCAGTCGATCAACGTGGAGCACGCCTGCCACTACTGCGTGCCCGCCCACACCGGCATCGCCAAAGGCATGAAGGTGGACGATGCGATCACCGCTGCGCTGCGCGATGAAACGCCTTTGCCCAATGCCCATCTGGAGGCGCTGCGGACCTTCACGTTGAGTGTGGTGCGCAACCGTGGCAACGTGGATGAGGGTGCGGTGCAGGATTTCCTCGACGCAGGCTTCACCCGGCGCCAGGTTCTTGAGGTGGTGCTCGGCGTCTCGCAGAAGGTGATGTCGAACTACACCAACCATCTGGCGAAGACGCCGGTGGATGCGATGTTTCAGCGCTTCGAGTGGCGCAAGTCGGCCTGAACCCGCAGGCTTCTGACCAATACGATGCGCGGCGCTGGCCGCGCGAAAGTGAGAGACTCAATCATGACCGCTCCGACTCAGACGCTGCGGATCGACATCGTGTCAGATGTGGTCTGCCCCTGGTGCATCATCGGTTACAGGCAACTGGCCAATGCGCTGGAGGCGACCGGCACGGCGCACGAGATTCACTGGCATCCATTCGAGCTGAACCCGTCGATGCCGCCCGAGGGCCAGAACCTGCGCGAGCACGTCGCCGAGAAGTACGGTTCCACCGCGGAACAATCCGAGGAGAGCCGGGTCAGGATGACGGAAATTGGCGCTGGCCTCGGCTTCGAGTTCCGCTTTTCCGACGACATGCGCATGCACAACACCTTCAACGTGCATCAACTGCTGCATTGGGCCGGGTTGCAGGGGTGCATGCATGAGCTGAAACTGGCGCTTTTTGCCGCACACTTCAGGGATCGGCGGAATCTGTCTGATGTCGCCGTGCTGGCAGATGTGGCGGCGGAAGTCGGGCTGGAACGGGACGGAGCGCTGGCGGTTCTTGCCGATCAACGCTTTGCCGTCGATGTGCGCGAGGCCGAAAATACCTGGCTGAACCAGGGCATTCGAGGTGTGCCGGCAATGATCTTCAATCGTCGCCACCTTGTGACCGGTGCGCAAGGCGTCGACAACTACACAAGCATTCTGGCGCAGCTGGCCGGGATGCCCGATTGAGCGCGTTTTCAACGATCAACAAGGGGGTCTGAATCATGTCCGAAGCGACCAAGTACGTCCCGCCAGCGGTCTGGACCTGGGATGCCGAGAATGGTGGAGAGTGGGCCAAGATCAATCGACCGATTGCCGGGGCTACACACGAGGCCGCGCTGCCGCGCGGCAAGCATCCCCTGCAGCTGTATTCGATGGGTACGCCCAATGGACAGAAGGTCACGATCCTGCTCGAGGAGTTGCTGGCGCTGGGTGTGAGCGGCGCGGAATATGACGCTCATCTGATCCGGATTGCCAAGGGCGAACAGTTTTCGACCGGATTCGTCGAGGTCAATCCAAACTCGAAGATCCCGGCGCTCTTCGACGCAGATACCGGCTGTCGTGTGTTTGAAAGCGGTGCGATTCTCCTCTATCTGGCAGAGAAGTTCGGCCATTTCCTGCCCAAGGATGCGGCTGCGCGTACCGAGGTGCTGAACTGGCTGTTCTGGCTGCAGGGTTCGGCGCCGTACCTTGGCGGCGGCTTCGGGCATTTCTACGCCTATGCACCCGAGAAGTTCGAATACCCGATCAACCGCTTCACCATGGAGGTGAAGCGCCAGATGGATGTGCTCGACCGTGAGCTGGCTGCGCATCGCTATCTGGGCGGCGATGAATACTCCATCGCCGACATTGCCACGTGGCCCTGGTACGGCAATCTGGTGCTCGGTGAAGCCTATGGTGCGGGCGAGTTTCTGCAGGTCGAAAGCTACGGGAACCTGCGCCGCTGGGCCGAAGAGATCCGCCAGCGTCCCGCTGTCCAGCGCGGACGCAAGGTCAACCGGATCTGGGGCAAGCCGCCGGAGCAGCTGCACGAGCGCCACGACGCATCCGATTTCGAGCTCCGGACTCAGGACAAGCTGGATCCCGAAAGCACTGCCTGAGCAACGTTTCGGGAGCGGAGATTTACATGCGACATCCGCGGGCTTCTCCGCCAGAATAGCGTCATGAGCGAAGGCGTCTCCTCCGAAGCGGAAAAACAAGCCCCCGAGCTGTGGCAGTTCGTGCCGCTGTCTGCCTACGCGCAGCCCGAACAGGCTGCCGGGAGCGCAGCGGCCGCTGCCTGGTCGTCGTTCCTGCGGCTGTTTCACAGCGCCCATCACGACGACACCGCGCCGGTGAGGAAGGAGGATGAGTTGCGCTCCCTGCCCGAGATACAGCTCGAGCACCTCGTGGGCCGGATCGACTGGCGCGACGCGTCGAACGCGCTCGATGCGACATTGAGCGGGGAGGCCGGGGCCGCGATTTCCTGTGTGCAGGTCCTGGTTGGTCAGCCCCACTGCGGCCATGCCGAGATCGTTGCCGACTGGGCGGCCCGTCATCACGCGCAGATCATCGAGCCACCGTCATGCGAAGCGCTGCTGGCGAACGATGGACGCTGGCAGGTGACGTGGCCTGCGGATGGCCAGCCATGGGCGCTGACCGGTCTTGAGCGCTTCTTCCTGCGAACCGCAAACGGACTTGCGCTGGCGCGCAGCCTGCTTGAAGACATGGTCAGCGGGCGCGCCGGGCCGGGGTTGGCGGGATGCGACAGCTGGGCATGGGCTTTTCTGCAGCGGGCTTCGTCGCTTCCCTTGCCGGCGGCGCTGACGCTGCAGGCGTTCGACGGCCCCCGCTTGTCACGACTGTTTGCACAGCTGGTGGACACCGAAGGGGCGCGCCATCTGCGGTTTCGCAACGCCCGCAGTGGCCGCGACATGCTGACCGTCCCCTGCGAGGACGACACTGCCGCCAGTGATGAGGTGGCGCAGCTTGCAGCGCACTGTCGGGGGAATGTCGGCACGGCACGCCGCTATTGGCGCCAGCGCCTGCGTGCGGTGCCCGATCCGGCAGCAGAGCTGGGCGATGCCAAGTCGAGCGCGCCGGAGAAGAAGGGCGACCCGGAAGCCGAAGTGGTCTGGGTGTCGGCTGCACAGCCCGAGCTTGCGCTGCCGCTCGAAGCAAAAGAAGACGTGGCCCTCGTCCTGCATGCGCTGCTGCTGCACAACGGGCTGAGCGATGCCGTGCTGCCCGCCGTGCTGCCCTTGCCGCGCCACCACTGCATTGCCATCGTGCTGCGCCTGCAGCGACTGACCCTGGTCGAACAGTGTGAGGGACGCTGGCGGGTGAGCGCGCTGGGCTACGAACTCGTGCGTGGCTGGCTGCGCGGACGGGGTTTTCTGATTGACGACTTCTGACCCGCCATGACTGACGAAAGCTCGATCGCACAGATTTTCCGACCGCCCGACTGGACGATGGCGCTCGAGGTTGGCGCCGTGCTCCTGATCGCCACAGTGCTGATTGCCGGCTCGCAGCGCGCACTGCCATGGCTCGGCAACCGCCTGCATGGCAGGCGGAGACTGTTCGTGCTGGCCCTGGTGCCGGTGTTGCGCCTGCTGATCATCGTCGCGGCCTTCATCATGATCGTCCCCGTGGTGATCAATCCGTCGGTGCAGAACATGGTCGCGCTGCTCGGTACCGTTGGTCTGGCGATCGGCTTTGCGTTGAAGGACCTCGCCAGCAGCCTGATTGCCGGTGTCGTCGCGGTGGGGGAAATGCCCTACCGCAACGGGGACTGGATCAAGGTCGATGGCATTTACGGCGAAGTGCGGCACGTTGGCATGCGAACGGTTCAGGTGGTAACGCCGAGCGACGACGTGGTCTCGATTCCGCATTCGCGGCTGTGGAATACGCCCATCTTCAATTCCAATGACGGCGCCCCGCGACTGCAGTGCATTGCCGATTTCTATCTCAATCCCGAGCACGATGCCGCTGCCGTGCAGCAGGCCTTGTCCGATGTCGCGCTCTCCAGCGCCTTTCTGCATTTCGGCCAGCCCATCGCCGTGGTCGTGCGCGAGAAGCCGTGGGGAACCTGGTATCGCCTCAAGGCCTATCCGGTCGATGCGCGCCAGCAGTTCCGTTTCGTGACCGATCTCACCGTGCGCGGCAAAGCGACCCTGCTCGGGCTCGGGGTGTCGTTCGCGACGGCACCGACGACGGAGATCGACGCAGGCTGAAGCGGCGTCGGCACGGCCTCAGGCCCCGCTGGCACCTTCCCTGAACTGCCCCGGCGCCACGCCCGTCCACTCGCGAAACGCGCGCGAGAAGCTCTTCTCGCTGTCGAAGCCCACGGCCGCCGCCACCTGCTTCACCGGCTTGCGTGTCTGCAGCAGCAGCTTGATCGCACGTTCGCGGCGGGTTTCGTTCTTCAGGCGTTGCAGCGAGACGCCTTCCTCCTTCAGTTGCCGGTGCAGAGTCCGGACCGACAGGTTGAGCTGTGCGGCGACGTCTTCCGCCGTGTGCGCGAAGCCCGGGCTGGTGTTGAGAATCTGGCTGACGCTATGCACCAGAAGGCGGTCACGCCGGTACTGCAGCACCGTGAGTGGCAGCGCGCGTTGCAGCATGGTCTGCAGGGCGCGCTCGTCGCGACGCAGCGGCAGCGACAGATAGCGGGCGTCGAAGGCGAAGCTCGCGGCATCGGCGTCGAAACGCAGCGGGCCGGGGAAGAGGTAAGGATAGGCGTCGGCGTGGGGCGGCGCGGCGAAGGGCAGGCTGGTTTCGCTCAGCGCGATGCGCGAGTCGATCAGCCAGCTGACGTAGCCGAGCAGGTAGCGCAGGATGGTGACGAGGCAGAACTCGCGCATGTCGCCGAAATCGCGCGCCTCGGCAATGCGGATGGTGGCCATGTTGCGCTGCTGGCTGAATTCGAGGGTGAGGTCGTCGGTCAGCAGGCGGTGGTGGCGGCACCAGCGCTTGAGCGCCACCTCGAGCGTCGGTGAGGTCAGCGAGGCGCGACACAGCATGCCGTAGCTGCCCCAGGGCAGGCGGCGCGAAAACCAGCCCAGGGCTTCGTCATCGAGCTCCTGCATGGCAATGCCCGACATCACTTCCATCTGTGCTGCCGTGACACGCGCCTGCGGGTCGTCGAGGGCCTGTGGCGGAATCTGTGCCTGCCGCAAGGCCCTGGCCGGATCCATGCCTCTCGCGCGATACCCGCGCACGATCGCACGAATGAAAGCAATTGGCGTTGCTGCGCGGCCGAGCGTCAGCTCGGCAGAGGATGGCGTGATGATCTTCATGGCTCAAAATCGTAATCCTATTGGCAGGATTTGCAACCTTGATGGCAGTTGTCGCGCAGCGCTTCGGTCTACCCTTATTTCATCACCGGGCAGAGGCGCCGATCATCGTCAGGCGCGAGCTGCCACCAGACTGCGAATAAACGGAGAAGGAGACAAACCATGCATATTCCGAGCCTCGACTTCAATCTCGGCGAAACCATCGAAGCCCTGCGTGACACCTTGCGCGATTTCTGTGCGGCCGAGATTGCGCCGCGTGCGGCCGAGATCGACCGTGTGAACGAGTTCCCCGCCGATCTGTGGAAGAAGCTGGGCGATCTCGGCGTGCATGGCATGACGGTCAGCGAGGAGTACGGCGGCACCGACATGGGCTACCTGGCCCACATCATCGCCATGGAAGAGATCTCCCGCGCGTCGGCTTCGGTCGGCCTGTCCTACGGCGCGCACTCCAATCTGTGCATCAACCAGATCCGCCGCAACGGCACCGAGGCGCAGCGGCAGAAGTACCTGCCCAAGCTGATCTCGGGCGATCACGTCGGCGCGCTGGCGATGTCCGAGCCCAATGCCGGCTCCGACGTGGTGAGCATGAAGCTGCGTGCCGATCGCAAGGGCGACCATTTCGTGCTCAACGGCAGCAAGATGTGGATCACCAACGGCGGCGATGCCGATACCCTGGTGGTGTATGCCAAGACCGACATCAACGCCGGCCCGAAAGGCATTACCGCCTTCATCATCGAGAAGGGCATGAAGGGTTTCACGCATGGCACCCACCTCGACAAGCTCGGCATGCGCGGCTCCAACACCTTCCCGCTGTTCTTCGATGATGTCGAAGTCCCGCTCGAGAACGTGCTCGGCGGCGAGGCCAACATCGGTCGCGGCGTCAACGTGCTGATGTCCGGTCTCGACTACGAGCGCGCCGTGCTGTCGGGCGGCCCGCTCGGCATCATGGCGGCGTGCATGGATGCAGTCGTGCCCTACCTGCACGAGCGCAAGCAGTTCGACACCCCGATCGGCGAGTTCCAGCTCATGCAGGGCAAGGTCGCCGATCTCTATTCCACCTGGAGTGCCTGCCGCGCCTACGCCTATGCCGTAGGCCAGGCCTGCGACCGCACCGACCACGCGCGCACCCTGCGCAAGGACGCCGCCGGCGTGATCCTCTACACCGCAGAGAAGGCCACGTGGATGGCGGGCGAGGCGATCCAGACCCTGGGCGGCGTGGGCTACACCAATGAATACGCCGTCGGCCGCCTGTGGCGCGACGCCAAACTGTACGAGATCGGTGCCGGCACCAGCGAAATCCGCCGCATGCTGATCGGTCGCGAACTGTTCAGCGAAACACGCTGAGGCGTGCCCGATTGCAACGGGGGGCGGACGGTGGCGGGGTGACGCTTCCAGCGTCTGGTCCTTCAGCAATCCGCTCCCGGCCATTGCCGTGCCGGCCTCCTGCTTCCTCATGGTGTCGACTATTCTGAATCAAGCCGTCCACCATGCTTGCCCCCGTGTCAGATCCTCGCGGGGGCTCGCCGAATAGGAGCGCATCATGTCAGCCCAGTCTGCTCAGCCTGAAGATTTGCCTCTGGTCATTCTTGTTGCGACGCGCAAGGGAGCATGGCTTCTTCATGGGGATGCCGGGCGCAGCAGATGGCGTGTGGACGGACCGCATTTCCTGGGTCACATCGTCAGTCACCTGGTGCTCGATCCGCGAGACGGGCGAACGCTGCTTGCCGCCACTGCGACGGGTCATCTGGGGCCGACCCTCTTCCGATCCACCGATCTTGGCGCAAACTGGACCGAGGCGACGCGCCCGCCGGCCTTCGCCAGCAGCCCGGATGGCAAGGGCCGTGCCGTTGGGCACACCTTCTGGCTCAGTCCTGCCCACCCGTCCGAACCCGCTTGCTGGTATGCCGGTACCTCGCCGCAAGGGCTGTTCCGCTCCGAGGATGGAGGCGATACGTGGGCGCCGTTTTCGATCATCAACGACAACCCTGATTATCTGCGCTGGATGGGCACTGTGCAGGACGGCACCCCTGACGGTCCGAAGCTGCATTCGATCATTGTCGATCCGCGCGATCCACGTCATCTTTACTTTGCCATGTCAGGCGGCGGCGTACATGAATCGTGCGATGGTGGCAGCAGCTTCACCCCGCTGCTCGGGGGGCTGGAGGTGGTCGAAGGCTTCGATGTCGCTGATCCGACCTTTCATGATCCGCACTGTGTGCGCCTCTCTCCTGCGAATCCGGACCGCCTGTACCAGCAGAACCACTGCGGCATCTACCGCCTGGATCGTCCGGGTGACACCTGGGTGCGTATTGGCCGCGCCATGCCGTCAGAAGTCGGCGATATCGGCTTTCCAATGGTGGTGCATCCTCGTGACCCGGACTGTGCATGGGTGTTTCCAATGGATGGCGGTACGGTGTGGCCGCGCACCAGTCCGAACGGACAGCCCGCCGTCTACGGCACCCGCGATGGTGGTGACAGCTGGCAGCGCCTTGATGACGGCTTGCCTGGCGAACAGGCGTGGTGGACGGTGAAGCGCCAGGGCATGACGGCAGATGGGTGCGATCCGGTCGGGTTGTACTTCGGCACGACCAGCGGCGAGTTGTGGATGAGTGCCGACGAAGGTCGTGCGTGGCGCTGCATCGCCGGCCATCTGCCCGAGATCTACGCGCTCGAGGTGGCCACCCCCGGCGTTGGGGGCGCCGGGCGATGAATGTACTCATTCCCACGCCGCTGCGGGACTACACCGGGGAGCGTCAGGTTGTGGCGCACGGGGCGACCTTGCGCGACGTGCTGACCGAGCTTGACCTCCATTTTCCCGGTATCCGCTTTCGGATGATTGACGAGCAGGGCAGGATGCGCGCTCACATGCGCTTCTTCGTCAATGGCCGCGCGGTGCACGACCTCGGCGTGGCGCTCGCGGATACCGACGAGCTTGCAATCGTGCAGGCACTGAGCGGCGGCTGAGCCCTGTTCGGGCCCGTACTGGTGCCGCGTGTCGGGGAGTGTCGCCAGAAGCGGGAAAATTTCAGCCCTGTGCTGCACAATCCATTCCCATGACACAGTCTGGGACGCACGGGCGAACTGGCGTATTCCTGCATGCAGCCTGGCTTTGGGCGTACTGGCGGGAGCTCGGTGGTCGGCAGTCATGCCCGCAGAACCTGTTTCAGGATGGCACGAAATGCGACCATGTTGGCACTCGTGGCTCAGCTTCAGGCATTAGGCTTTCGCAATGAGCCCGCTGGCGGGACCGAAGGGTGAGAGCATGACGTGTGCGACAAACTCAAGGTCACGGCGCCGACAGCATTTTCTGCATACGTGCTGCGCCGGACAATAAACGAGGACGAGGAGACATGAGCATCATCAAATCTGCAATCAACACCCGCAGCGAAGAGTTTCAGGCTAACGCCAAGTCGCTGCGCGGCATGGTGGACGACTTGCGCGCGAAAGCCGCCGAGGTCAGCCTCGGCGGCGGCGAGTCGGCGCGGGCCAAGCACACCGCGCGCGGCAAGTTGCTGCCGCGCGACCGGGTGGGGCATCTGCTCGATCCGGGCACGCCCTTCCTCGAAGTCGGCCAGATGGCGGCCTTCGGCATGTACGACAATGATGCGCCCTCGGCCGGTGTCATTACCGGCATCGGCCGCGTGCAGGGTGTGGAATGCATGATTGTGGCCAACGACGCCACGGTGAAGGGCGGCACCTACTATCCGATGACGGTCAAGAAGCACCTGCGGGCGCAGGAGATCGCCGAGCAGAACAATCTGCCCTGCGTCTATCTGGTCGATTCCGGTGGCGCCTTCCTGCCCAAGCAGGACGAAGTGTTTCCGGATCGCGACCACTTCGGCCGCATCTTCTACAACCAGGCCAACATGTCGGCCAAGGGCATTCCGCAGATCGCGGTGGTGATGGGCTCATGTACTGCCGGTGGCGCCTATGTGCCGGCGATGTCGGACGAGACCATCATCGTCAAGAACCAGGGCACCATCTTCCTCGGCGGCCCGCCGCTGGTGAAGGCAGCCACCGGTGAAGTGGTGACGGCGGAAGACCTCGGCGGCGGCGATGTGCACACCCGCCTGTCGGGCGTGGCCGACCACCTCGCCGAAAACGACGCCCATGCGCTCTATCTGGCGCGCCGCATCGTCTCCAACCTGAATCGGGTCAAGCCGATGGGCATGGCGCTCGGTGGTGGCGAAGAGCCCGCCTACGATCCGTCGGAGATCTACGGCATCATCCCCAGCGACACCCGCAAGCCTTTCGATGTGCGCGAGATCATCGCCCGCGTGGTCGACGGTTCGCGCTTCGACGAGTTCAAGGCGCGCTACGGCACCACGCTGGTGTGCGGCTTCGCCCAGCTTTACGGCTACCCGGTGGGCATCGTTGCCAACAACGGCATCCTGTTCGGCGAATCGGCGCAGAAGGGCGCGCACTTCATCGAGCTGTGCGGCCAGCGCGGCATCCCGCTGCTTTTCCTGCAGAACATCACCGGCTTCATGGTGGGGCGCAAGTACGAGAACGCCGGTATCGCCAAGGACGGCGCCAAGATGGTGACCGCGGTCGCCACTGTGCAGGTGCCCAAGATCACCACGCTGATCGGCGGCTCCTTCGGCGCCGGCAACTACGGCATGTGCGGCCGTGCCTACTCCCCGCGTTTCCTGTGGATGTGGCCCAACAGCCGCATTTCGGTGATGGGCGGCGAACAGGCGGCCAGCGTGCTCGCCACCGTGCGTCGTGACGGGATCGAGGCCAAGGGCGGAGCGTGGAGCAAGGACGAAGAAGAGGCTTTCAAATCGCCGATCCGCGATCAGTACGAAGCCCAGGGCCATCCCTACTTCGCCACCGCCCGCATGTGGGACGACGGCGTGATCGATCCGGCCCAGACCCGGCGCACGCTCGGCCTGTCGCTTTCCGCCGCGCTCAATGCACCGATCGCGCCGACCAAGTTCGGTGTGTTCCGGATGTAATCCGGCCGCGGATCCTGATTGCAGCGCCCCCCGAGGCGAGGAGACACGATGTACGAAACACTTGAAATCGAATTGAACAATGGCGTGGCGACGGTGTGGATGAACCGCCCCGATGTGCACAACGCCTTCAACGCGCAACTGATTGCCGACATCACCGCCGCCTGCCGTCAGCTCGACGCCGACGACAGCGTGCGCGTGGTGGTGCTGGGCGGCCGCGGCAAGAGCTTTTCTGCCGGGGCCGACCTCAACTGGATGAAGGCTGCGGCCAACGCCAGCGTGGAAGAGAATCTCGCCGACGGGCGTCGTCTGGCCGGCATGCTGCGCACGCTGGCGGAAATGAACAAGCCGACCATCGCCCGCGTGCATGGCGCCGCGCTGGGTGGCGGCATGGGACTGGCGTCGGCCTGCGACATCTGCGTGGCAGCGGAAAAGGCGGTGTTCGCCACCTCCGAGGTCAAGTTCGGGATCATCCCGTCGGCGATCAGCCCCTATGTGCTGCGCGCCATCGGCGAACGCCAGGCTTACCGCTACTTTCAGACCGCCGAGCGCATCAGCGCGGAGCGCGCCGGTGAGCTGGGTCTGGCCCACGAAGTGGTTGCCAGCGAAGAGCTCGACGCCCGCGTCGCCGAGATCGTCGCCGCACTGCTGCAGGGCGGCCCCAGTGCTCAGGCAGCGGCAAAGGACCTGATCCGTGCAGTGGCCAACCGGCCCGTCAGCGACGAGGTGGTGGAAGACACCGCCCGTCGCATCTCCAGTCTGCGTGCCACGCCCGAGGCAAAGGAAGGGCTGGATGCCTTCCTTTCCAAGCGTTTGGCGAGCTGGGTACCGAAGGCATAAGGGAGCGAGACCATGTTTGAAAAGATTCTGATCGCAAACCGCGGTGACCAGGCGCACAGCGCCGCAGCGACGAAGTCACATTGCCTTGCATGCGCAGCATGCTCAGGCGGTTTCACCGCGGAGGCACACCATGTTTGAAAAGATACTGATCGCGAACCGCGGTGAAATCGCTTGCCGCGTGATCAAGACCGCACGTCGCATGGGCATCAGGACGGTGGCGGTGTATTCCGAGGCCGACGCGAACGCGCGCCATGTACGCATGGCTGACGAGGCGGTGCTGATTGGCCCGCCGGCCGCCAAGGAAAGCTATCTGGTGATCGACAAGATCATCGCCGCAGCGAAGCAGACCGGCGCCCAGGCCATTCACCCCGGCTACGGTTTCCTGTCCGAGAACGAGGCCTTCTGCCACGCCTGCGACGAGGCCGGCATCGTCTTCATCGGACCGCCGGTCGAGGCGATTCACGCCATGGGCTCGAAGTCCGAAGCCAAGAAGATCATGGGCGCAGCCGGCGTGCCGCTGACCCCGGGCTACCACGGTGACGAGCAGGACCCGGCCCACCTGCACCAGCAGGCCAACGACATCGGCTATCCGGTGCTGATCAAGGCCGCAGCCGGCGGTGGTGGCAAGGGCATGCGCCTGGTCGAGCGCTCGGAAGACTTCATCGATTTGCTGGCCTCGTGCAAGCGTGAAGCCATCTCCAGCTTCGGTGACGACCATGTGCTGGTCGAGAAGTACATCACCCGTCCGCGCCATATCGAAATCCAGGTGTTTGGCGACAGCCACGGCAACTGCGTGTACCTGTTCGAGCGCGACTGCTCGGTGCAGCGTCGTCACCAGAAAGTGCTCGAGGAAGCGCCGGCGCCGGGCATGACGCCCGAGCGTCGGGCTGCGATGGGCAAGGCTGCGGTCGATGCGGCCAAGGCGGTGGGCTATGTCGGCGCCGGTACGGTGGAGTTCATCGCCAACCAGGACGGCAGCTTCTACTTCATGGAAATGAACACCCGGCTGCAGGTCGAGCATCCGGTGACCGAGATGATCACCGGCCTCGATCTGGTCGAGTGGCAGCTGCGCGTGGCCTCTGGTGAAAAGCTGCCGCTGGCCCAGGAGCAGCTGCAGATCCGCGGTCATGCGCTCGAAGCGCGCATCTACGCCGAAGACCCGGACAAGGGCTTCCTGCCCTCGACCGGCAAGCTGGTGCATCTGGCGCCGCCGGCCGAGGGCCTGCATGTGCGGGTCGACACCGGCGTGGAAGAGGGCGACGAGATCAGCCCGCACTACGATCCGATGATCGCTAAGCTCATCGTGTGGGACGTCAACCGCGACCGCGCGCTGGCGCGCATGCTGCAGGCGCTGGCCGATTACCGTGTGGTCGGGGTGTCGAACAACATCGAGTTTCTGTCGCGCCTCACCGCCTGCCCGGCGTTCTCAACCGCCGATCTGGATACCGGTCTGATCGAACGCGAGAAGAGCTACCTCTTCCCCGAGGGCGAAGTGGTCCCCGACGAGGTGTTCCAGGTCGCCGCGCTGGCCGAGTTGCTGCGCGAAACCGAGCGTGCGGCCAAGACTGCGGTGCGCGACCCCGACCCGCGCTCGCCCTGGCATGCGCGCGATGGCTGGCGCGTCAACGCCACTGCCCAGCGCGCGCTCATGTTCCGCCACGGCGAGGCCGAGCACAGCGTCAACGTGTCCTATCTGCCTGGCGCCTATCGTCTGGAGTGCAATGGTCGCAGTGTGGTTGCGCGTGGCGAACTCAATCCGCGCGGTCTGCTGCGGGTCGATCTCGACGGCATGAGGCTGGATGCCACCGTGATCGCGGCGGCCGGTCGTCGCCACGTCTTCGTTCAGGGCCGTGCCTGGCAACTGGCAGCCATTGATCCGCTGCATCACAGCGGCGAGGGCGGCGGCTCGGAAGGTGGTCTGCTGGCGCCGATGCCGGGCAAGGTGATTGCACTGGTGGCCGCCGAAGGTGCCAAGGTGGAGAAGGGCGCGCCGCTGCTGATTCTGGAGGCAATGAAGATGGAGCACACCATCAACGCGCCGGCCGCCGGCACGGTAAAAGCCTTCCGCTTTGCGGTGGGTGATCAGGTCGGTGACGGTGCCGAACTGGTCGAGTTCGAAGTCGCTGCGGCGGCGTGATCTGCACAACGACGGGCTCGCTGCCCGTCGTGAAGATTACCGGGTGAGAGGAGACAGTTCCGAAATGAGCAATGTCAGCTATGTACATGGAGCCTCGGAGAAGGCACTGATCGGCCAGACCATCGGTCGTTTTTTTGACGAGGCCTGCGCGCGTCACGCCGAGCGCGATGCGCTGGTGGTGTGCCACCAAGGCGTGCGGCTGAGCTATGCCGGGCTGAAGCAGAAGGTGGATGCGCTGGCCTGCGGCCTGATGCGTCTGGGCTTGCAGCCGGGCGAGCGTATCGGCATCTGGTCGCAGAACAATCTCGAGTGGGCGCTGATCCAGTTTGCCAGCGCCAAGGCGGGGCTGGTGCTGGTCAACATCAACCCGGCCTACAGGCTGTCGGAACTCGAGTACGCGCTCAACAAGGTCGACTGTCGGGCGCTGGTGGTGTCGCCGGCGTTCAAGAGCAGCAACTACCTGGGCATGCTGGCGGAGCTGGCGCCTGAGCTGGGACATTGCGAGCCCGGCCTGCTGCGCAGCCATGTGCTGCCGAAGCTCGAGTTCGTGATTCGCATGGGCGGCGAGCGCAGCCCGGGCATGCTCAATTTCGACGACCTGCTGAAGCCGCCGTCGCGCGAGGAGCTGACCGCGCTGGCCCTGCTGAGCGAGCAGCTGCAGTTCGACGATCCGATCAATATCCAGTTCACCTCGGGTACGACCGGTCACCCCAAGGGCGCGACGCTGTCGCACCACAACATCCTCAACAACGGCTATTTCGTGGGCGAGGCAATCGGGCTCACCGCAGGCGACCGGCTGTGCATCCCGGTACCGCTCTACCATTGCTTCGGCATGGTGATGGGCAATCTCGGCTGTCTCACGCATGGCGCAACGATGGTGTATCCGGCCGAGGCTTTCGAGCCGCTGGCGGTGCTCGAGGCCGTCTCGACCGAGTCGTGCGCCGGTCTGTATGGCGTGCCGACGATGTTCATCGCGATGCTCGACCACCCGCGCTTTGCCGAGTTCGACGTGTCGTCGCTGCGCACCGGCATCATGGCGGGCAGCCCGTGTCCGACCGAAGTCATGAAGCGCGTGGTCGACAAGATGAACATGCGCGAGGTCACCATCGCCTACGGCATGACCGAAACCTCGCCGGTGAGCTTTCAGAGCGGCACCGACGATCCGCTCGACCGCCGCGTCTCCACCGTGGGTCGCATCCAGCCGCATTGCGAGGTCAAGATCGTCGACAACGAAGGCCGTATCGTGCCGCGCGGCACGCCGGGCGAGCTGTGCACCCGGGGCTATTCGGTGATGCTCGGTTACTGGGGCGACGAGAAGAAGACCGCCGAGGCCATCGATGCTGCAGGCTGGATGCACACCGGCGACCTCGCCACCCTCGACGAAGAGGGCTATTGCAAGATCGTCGGCCGCATCAAGGACATGGTCATCCGTGGCGGCGAGAACATCTATCCGCGCGAGATCGAGGAGTTCCTCTACCGCCACCCCAAGGTGCTCGACGTGCAGGTGGTGGGCGTGCCGGACGAAAAGTACGGCGAGGAACTGTGTGCCTGGATCATCCTGCGCGAAGAGGGTTCGCTCAGCGAGGCCGATGTGCGCGCTTTCTGTCAGGGGCAGATTGCCCACTACAAGGTGCCGCGTTACATCCGTTTCGTCGACAGCTTCCCGATGACCGTGACCGGCAAGATCCAGAAGTTTCTGATCCGGCAGCAGATGAAGACCGAGCTCGGTCTGGAAGAGGCCAGCACGGCCTGAGTCACGCGTCACCGCCCACTCCACGGAGCAACATCAATGTCGATTTCCCTGCCGCAGCACGTCCGTATCGTTGAAGTCGGTCCGCGCGACGGACTGCAGAACGAGAAGCAGGTCGTGCCTGCCGACACCAAGCTCGAACTCATTCGCCGTCTCGCGGAGGCCGGGCTGAAGGCCATCGAGGCGACATCGTTCGTCTCCCCCAAGTGGGTGCCGCAGATGGGCGACAACACCGAGGTGCTGACGCGGGTGCTGGCTGCTGCCGCGCCCGGCGTCGACTACCCGGTGCTGACCCCCAACCTGAAGGGCTTCGAGGCGGCGCTCGCTGCCGGGGCGAAAGAGGTCGCCGTGTTCGGCGCAGCGTCCGAGTCCTTCAGCCAGAAGAACATCAACTGCTCGATCGCCGAATCGCTGGCGCGCTTCCGTCCGGTGACCGAAGCGGCGCAGGCCGCCGGCGTGAAGGTGCGGGGCTATGTGTCCTGTGTGGTCGGCTGCCCCTACGAGGGCGAGATCGCACCACAGAAGGTGGCCGAGGTTGCAGAGACCCTGGTTTCGATGGGGTGTTATGAAGTCTCGCTCGGCGATACCATCGGCAGTGGCAATCCGGTCACGGTGCAGCGCATGCTCGACGCAGTGATGCGGCGGGTTCCGGTGACGCAGCTTGCAGGGCATTATCACGACACCTACGGCATGGCAGTGGCCAACATCTTTGCTTCCCTGCAGATGGGGGTGGCGGTGTTCGACGCGTCGGTCGGCGGTCTCGGAGGATGTCCGTATGCGGCAGGCGCGTCGGGGAACGTTGCCACGGAAGACGTGGTCTGGTTGCTGAAGGGCATGGGCATCGATACCGGCATCGACTTTGATGCGCTGGTCGATACCGCTGCCTGGATCAGCGCCGAACTCGGACGTGCGCCAGCCTCGCGGGTCGCCCGCGCCGTGATGGCGAAACGTGCGCAGGCGGCACAGGCAAACTGAATCGGAACTTTCATGAGCGTTGCATCACCCTGCATCAATATCTGCCACATGAGCCCGGACACCGGATGGTGCGAGGGCTGTCAGCGCAGCATCGACGAGATTACGCGCTGGAGCCGGGCAACGGACACCGAGCGGCGCCAGATTCTGGTCGCCGTGGCTGACCGGCGCGAGCTGCTCGGCCTCGCGCCCCTGGTGCAGCCTGAAGGAGCGGGCGCATGACGGACGATGACGAATGCGTCGGCGTGTGCATGATCGATTACGACGAGGGCATCTGCATAGGCTGCGGGCGCACGGTCGATGAAATCAACGGTGTGCCCATTCCGCCTCCGCCGGCGGATCTGAAACCCGCCGCACCCGCGCCCCTGCCGGCCAATGTCGCCGCACAGGTGGGCGAGGGCAGCGATTGAGCGCAGCACTGCATTTTCCGGCCAGCCTGCAGGTTTTCGAGCGCGGCTGGCTGTCAGCCAACAACATCCTGCTTGCCGATGGCGATGAGGCCACGCTGATCGACTCGGGCTACTTTAGCCATGCGGGGCAGACCGTCGAGCTCGTGCGCCGGGGGCTGGACGGGCGGAAGCTGCGCCGTCTGATCAACACCCATTCGCACTCCGATCACATCGGTGGCAATGCCGCGGTACAGCGCAGCTTTGGCTGCTCGATCACGATTCCGGCGGGCATGGCCGATGCGGTTGCCAACTGGGACGAAGATGCGCTGCTGCTGCGCACGGCCGCACAGAAAGGCGAGCGTTTTGCCGCCACCGGGCTGCTGGAAGCGGGCGACCGCTTTGTCGCCGGCGAGCTCGAATGGCAGGCAATCGCCGTACCGGGTCACGACATGGATGCGCTCGCCTACTACAACGCCGAGCGCCGCATCCTGATCTCGGGTGATGCACTGTGGCGCGACGGATTCGGCATCCTGTTTGCCGAAGTGCTGGGCACCGGTGACGGCCTCGGCGAAGCGCGGCGTACGCTGGAGTCCATTGGCCGCCTCGCGGTGGATGCGGTGATACCCGGGCACGGTGCGCCTTTTTCCGATTTCGACGAGGCGCTCGAACGCGCTTTCGCCCGGCTGCGTGCGTTCGAGGACGATGGCGCACGCATGGCGCGCAACGCGATCCGGGCCTGCGTGACCTTTGCCCTGCTCGATGCGCGGCGCATGTCCCTCGATGTGCTGCCGCAGTATCTTGCCGAAACCCCCCTGTACCGGGAGGCCAATGCGCGATTTCTCGGTCTCGGCGCGGATGCGCTTGCCGCCTGGCTGATCTCGGAACTCGAGCGCGCCGGCGTGGCGCACCGCGAGGGGAAAGACCTGGTGGCCAGCTGAGACCACGCCCCGCCGCATTCTTGCGGCGGCTGCGCGCGGGCATACAATGTCGGCGCGCGCCCGCTCACGGATAGAAAGCGTGGTCTTGCTGTCTCAATCATCGCCAGCCGGGCTTAAAGTTTTCGCAGCGTGCATCCGCTATAGTGATTCATCGTCAACTCAGATTCCTGTCATGCAGATTGTGCTGATCAGTGGCCTTTCAGGCTCGGGCAAGAGCATTGCGCTCAACGTGCTCGAAGATGCGGGCTATTTCGTCGTCGATAACCTGCCGGCAACGCTGTTGCCGCAACTGGTGGCGACCCTGCGTGGCAGCGGCTACCAGCGCGTGGCGGTGGCGGTGGATGTGCGCTCGGGTGGCAGCATCGCTGCACTGCCGCAGCAGCTTCAGGCGGTGCGCGGCATCGTGCGCGACGTGCGCTTCGTCTTTCTGGAAGCGCGTGATGACACCCTGATTGCCCGTTTTTCCGAAACGCGGCGTCGCCATCCGCTGGCCGAAGGCGGGGTGTCGCTGGGTGAGGCCATCCACCAGGAACGCGATGCCCTTGCCCAGATCGCGGAGCTGGGACACCGTATCGACACCAGCGACATGCACGCCAACACGCTGCGCACGTGGATCAAGGATTTCATCAATGTCGAAGCGGAATCGGGCATGACGCTGATGTTCCAGTCCTTCGGCTTCAAGTACGGCATTCCGATGGATGCCGATCTGGTGTTCGATGTGCGCTGCCTGCCCAACCCGCACTACGACCCGATGCTGAGGCCGCTCACCGGGCGCGACAAGCCGGTGATCGACTTCCTCGAAAAGGTCCCCGAGGTCGGGCGCATGGCCGAGGACATCCGGCGCTTTGTCGCCAACTGGCTGCCGAGCTATCTGCGTGACAACCGCAGCTATCTCACTGTCGCCGTCGGCTGTACCGGCGGCCAGCATCGCTCGGTCTATATCGCCGAATGGCTGGCGCGGCGCTTTAAGGACAGTGCTCAGGTGCTGGTGCGTCATCGCTCCGCCGCGCGGCGCGATGCCGATCGCGCTGCAGCAGGCAAGTGATCCGCCTGGCCGCAGACTGGCGTGCCCTGCTGCGGCCGGGAGACTGGCTGGTCGTGTGCGCCGGGTTTGCGCTGTGTGTGTACTCGGCGCTTGGCTTCTGGACCGGCGGCGCGCCGGACGGCATCATCGTCAGGGCGGCCGGCAAGGTCGTGGCCGAGGCCGACCTGTCGCGTGCGCGCAAGATTGAAGTCGAAGGGCCACTCGGCACCACGCTGATCGAGATCGAACCCGGACGTGCGCGGGTTGCGTCCGACCCCGGTCCGCGCCAGTACTGCGTGCGCCAGGGCTGGCTGAGCCGCGCCGGCGCAGTGGCCATCTGTGCCCCCAACCAGGTCAGCCTGACCCTCACCGGGCGCGGCAGCGACTATGACTCCCTCAACTATTGAACTCGTCCCCACGGTCAAGGACCGTCGCATCGCCCGCCATGCCGCGGCCGCGATCGTGCTTACCGTGGCAGAGGCGGTGATCCCGCTGCCGCTGCCCGGCGTGAAGCCGGGTCTGGCGAACATCGTCACGCTGGTGGTGCTGGCGCGCTGGGGCTGGCGTGAAGCGGTGTGGGTGGCCTTGCTGCGGGTGCTGGCGGGCAGCCTGCTGCTGGGACAGTTTCTGGCACCGGGCTTCTTTCTCAGCCTGTCGGGCGCGCTTGCCAGCCTGCTCGCACTCGGGGTGGCGATGCACTTGCCGCGGCGCTGGTTCGGGCCGGTCAGCCACAGCATTCTGGCTGCCTTCGCCCACATCGGCGCACAACTCGTGGTCGCCCGGATATGGCTGGTGCCGCACGACGGTGTGTTCTACCTGGTGCCGGTGTTCGCGGCTGCCGCGGTGATCTTCGGAACGGTCAATGGCCTCGTGGCCGGGCGACTGCTGCAGGAACTCGACGCGGCAGATGCCGCTACGGAACGCGAGCCCGATTGAGTCGTCCAACCCGCATCCTGACTATGTTCCGAACGGGCGCGGGAGAGACGAGATGCAAAAGGGATTCTGGCGCTGGATAGCCGCACTGGTGGCAGTTGTCTGCGGCCTGGCGTTCGGTCTCTTTGCAGGTGTCGAACTCGTGCGCGCGGGGCAGAATGCCCCGAAGGCCGCCAGCATTGTGCATCAGCGCCATGTACCCCCGCCTGCGATGCGCGGGTACATGGAAAAGGCCGGCGAGCGTAATTACATCATGTAGCGCTTGAACCAGTCCTGCATCCGCTTCCAGCCGTCTGCCGCCTCGGTCGGGCGATAGCTTGGGCGGTAGTCCGCATTGAATGCATGCGGGGCGTCGGGATAGACAACCAGTTCCCCGGGCTTGCCCGCCTTCTTCAGCGCGTCGCGCATCGCGTCGACATCGGCCACGGGGATGCCCTGGTCCTTGCCGCCGTACAGGCCCAGCACCGGTGCGTGCAGGCTGCCGGCAATGTCGATCGGATGCTTGGGCATGAGATCGGAGGGCGCGCCGTCGATGCGTCCGTACCAGGCCACGGCTGCGCGTAGTTTCGGATTGTGCGCGGCATACAGCCAGGTGATGCGGCCACCCCAGCAGAAGCCGGTAATCGCCAGACGTGCAGCGTCGCCGCCGTGCTCGGGCGCCCAGGCTGCGCAGGCGTCGAGATCGCTCATGACCTGTGCGTCGGGGACCTTGGAAACGATGCCTTCGAGGATGGCGCCGACGTTGTCCATCTTGGTCGGATCGCCCTGGCGGAAATACAGTTCGGGTGCGATGGCGAGGTAACCCAGCTTGGCGAGTCGCCGGCACACATCGCGGATGTGTTCATGCACACCGAAAATTTCCTGCACCACCAGCACCGTCGGCAGATTCTTTCCGCCTGCCGGTCGTGCAAAATACAGCGGGAGTTCGCCCGTGGCCGTGTTGACCGTCGCATTGCCGGTATCCAGCCCTGCGCTGTCAGTGTTGATCACGGTGCTGGCCTGCACCGGCTGTACCGCAAGCGCAAAGCCCGCAGCAGTCAGCGTGGTGATGAAGGCGCGGCGGTTGAGCTGTGCCGAAGGCAGCAGGCTGTCGAACTCGGCGGTCTTTGCATTCGTGTCTCGGGACATGCGCATCTCCTGTTGGATTTTGGTGTGGCGTGGACAATGAAAAGCGACTGAATCATGGATGGCGTCGTAATGGATCTGTTGCCACCTAAAGAGTTCCCGCTTGTGTCTGTCATTGAAGATTACCCGTTTTCGCCCGTGTGGGTGCTGCCGGATGCAGGGTGCGGAGCAGTGACGAATCTGCTTGCAATTGGAAATGTTGCAGTGCAACAATAACCGCGCGAGATCCTCGTGCATCGGAGAATCATCATGGACAAGAAGAATCCCCTCAAGGCGCGCAACTTCCCCTCGGCTCAGGACGAGGCGGCCACTGTGCGCCTGCCTTCCCGCTATGCAGGGCCTGGCAGTTCCTACGGCATGGCCTATGCGGATACCGAGTTCCTGTTGCGTGAAGAGTTGCGTCCGGTACGCATGCAGCTCGAGCTGATGAAACCCGAACTGATCCAGCAGGACCAGGGTGTGGAGTCCACCATCGTCATCTTCGGCAGCGCGCGCTTCAAGGCGCGTGAAGAGGCCGAGGCCATGCTGGAGTCCGCGCAGGCTGCCGGGCATCCGGATGCGATCCGCCACGCCGAACGCATGGTGGCCAATGTGCGCTACTACGAGGAGGCGCGACGCTTTGCCGAGCTCGTCACCCGCGATGCCGATGCGCTGGGCGAGCCGGTGATCATCACCACCGGTGGCGGCCCCGGCATCATGGAGGCGGGCAACCGCGGCGCGTACGACGCCGGCGGCCGCAGCATGGGCATGAGCATCCACCTGCCGTTCGAGGAAGATCCCAACCCCTACATCACGCCCGAACTGTGTTTCCAGTTCCACTACTTCGCCATCCGCAAGATGCACTTCCTGATGCGGGCCGTGGCGCTGGTCAGTTTTCCGGGCGGCTTTGGCACCATGGACGAACTGTTCGAGGTGCTGACACTGGCGCAGACGCGCAAGATCCGCCGTCGTCCGATCGTGCTGTTCGGCCGTGCGTTCTGGGACCGCGTGGTCAATTTCGAGGCCCTGGCGGACGAGGGCGTGATCAGTCACGCCGATCTCGGCCTGATCCACTATGCGGAGACCGCCGAGGAGGCCTGGGACATCATCAAGCGTACCTACCGGGATGATGATCCGGAGCTGACCGCCAGGCAGAACCGCGCAGCCTGATAAAGCGATGCGGGATGTGTGCTTCAGGTGTGCGGTGTCGGTGCCTGAGGCACTCAGCCGTCTACAGGGGTCTCGGGCGTATCGAGCGTGAGCTGGTAGAAGGCGAGATCGAGCCAGCGCCCGAACTTGAAGCCGGCCTGCGGCAGGGTGCCCGCGTGCACGAAGCCGAGCCCGGTGTGAAGGGCAATGCTCGCCGCGTTGCCGGCGTCGATGGCGCCGACCAGCAGGTGGCGCTGGTGCTGGCGCGCGCGCTCGATCAGCGCCTGCAGCAGCGTCCGCCCAACACCGCGACCGCGATAATCGGCGTGCACATACACCGAATGCTCAACCGAGTACTTGAACGCAGGGTAGGCACGAAAGCTGCCATAGCTGGCAAAGCCTGCGAGCCGCCCCTCGTGTTCCAGCCCGATCACCGGAAAGCCGCCCTGGCGCTTGCCGGCAAACCATGCGTCCATGCTCTGTGGCGGGCGCGGGGTGTATTCGTACAATGCGGTCGAATGCAGGATCGCATCGTTGAGCAGATCGAGGATGGCACCGGCGTGGCGTTCGGGGCTGCAGTCGACAAGTTGCATGGTGTGTTGGGTGTGAGCGGTGGGGGGCTTCGACGTGGCGAGACTGTAACCGACGCTCCGCGTCGATGCACCTTTCATGTGCCCGTGAACACAGGGTTTGCATGTGCCGGCGGGCGGGGTTATCGTCGCATCCCTTCTGCGTTTCGACTGCTTCGATGATGAGTGTCCTTCACCGTTCCGCCCGGCCGCCCTGCAAGCGCCCGGCGTCGCCATTGTGGTGGGACTGCGCATGAGCGCCCAACTCGGACTCGGGCTGCGTGATGTGGCTGCAATGGGGCAGATCTTCACCCCGCAGCCGATAGTGCACGCCATGCTCGCGCTCAGGCGCAACAGCGGCCGTGTGCTCGAGCCATCCTGCGGCGACGGTGCGTTTCTGCAGCATCTGCCGGGGGCGGTCGGCATCGAGTTCGATGCCGACTATTGTCCGCCGGGCGCGCTCAACATCGACTTCTTCGCCTATCCGGACAGCGAGCAGTTCGACACCATCATCGGCAACCCGCCCTATGTGCGCTTCCAGGACGTGCCCGAAGCCACACGCAAGCGCCTGACTGCGACCCGCCCGGACGCGCGCTTCGACGGGCGCTCCAATCTCTATCTGTTCTTCATCGAAAAGTGCGTGCGCCATCTGGTGCCGGGGGGCGAGCTGATCTTCATCACGCCGCGCGATTTCCTCAAGGCAACATCCGCGGTGCACCTGAACCGCCTGCTGTTCGAGACCGGCTCGATTACCGACGCCATCGAGCTCGGCGATGCGCGGGTGTTCGATGATGCCGTGCCCAACTGCCTGATCTGGCGTTTCGAGAAGGGCTGTCGCGAACGCAGCATGCGTTACCTTGAGCTTGGCACGGGCGACGACATCGGTGCTGCGCTGCGGGCGCCGGCGTGGGAAACCCGGCATTTCGTCGAGGCGGGCGGGCACCTGATGTTCGCGCGCGGGGACTATCCGCTGCGTCTGGCCGATGTGGCCTTCGTCAAGGTCGGGGCGGTGTCGGGCGCCGACGAACTGTTTGCCGATGCACGGCATGGCAGCCGGGACTTCGTCTGTTCATCCACCGTCAGTACCGGCGAGACCCGGCGCATGATCTGGACCGAGCCCGGCGAGCCGCCGCCGCCGGTGCTCGATGCTCACAAGGCGCGCCTGCTGCAGCGCAAGGTGGCGCGTTTCGATGAGTCCAACTGGTGGATGTGGGGGCGCCTGCACTACCGCAGCGCGCTGCCACGCGTGTACGTGAATGGACGCACCCGGGTGGCAAGGCCCTTCTTCCTTCATCCGTGTACGGATTACGACGGCGCGGTGCTGGCAATCTTTCCGCGCCGTGCCGATGTAGACCTCGAGGCCTTCCGCGATGCGCTGAATGCGGTGGCGTGGGCCGACCTCGGTTTTGTCTGCGACGGTCGCTTCCTGTTTACCCAGCGCAGCCTCGAACATGCGCCGCTGCCGGCGAACTTCTCCGCCTTCCTGCCCTGAGCGGCCTGCGTTGTCCCTTGTGCTCTCTTTATAGATATTCGATCTAAGGATATCGAGCGGACCGCAGGTTGCGGTTCTAAGCTCTGCGTTACGCTTCGTCCCACATTGTGACTGAACGCAGTTGACCCCGCACATGCGCCGGGTCGGCTGCAACAGCAGCAAGACGGATAAGGAGTGTCGGGATGCTTGAAGTGACTGGGGTTGTCGTTCTGGTGGTTGCAGGCCTTGCCGCGTCGTACCTTCGCGGCATGCGCAAGAAGGTTGATGGCCTCGCGCTCGCCGAAGCCGAGCCGGCCCGGGTTGCACGCCTCTATCTCCGCCGTGTGTCCGATGTAAACGCCTTCTGGCTGCACATGCAGACCACGGACGGGCGCAAGTACTGCATCGCCGCGCCCTGGGAGCTGGAAGACACGCTCGCCCGCCTCGAGCGTGTCGGGCTCCGCCTGTCGCAGGACGAAGTGCGTTACCTCAACCAGTCTTTCGCCTGATCAGCGCTGCTCGCCCCGCGCAGCCAGGTAGATTCCCACCAGCAGCAGGCTGAAGCCGACGAACTGCAGTGGCGCGAAGCCTTCGCCGAAGACGATGAAGGCGAGGATTGCGCTCCCTACCGGCTCGCCCAGCGTCACCACCGCAATGAAGGTGGCCGAGACGTAGCGCAGCGACCAGTTGTAGGACGTGTGCCCCAGCAACTGCGGGCCGAGCGCCATCCCCAGCAGCACCAGCCAGGCCATGCTCGAGTGCGCGAACAGGCTGACGCCGCCGATGCTGCTGGCGGCAAACAGGAACAGGCCTGCCGCACCGTAGGCAAGCCAGATGTAGGCCGACAGGCCCAGCCCCGCGCGCAGCCGGCGCCCGATCAGCAGATAGGCCGAGAAGCACCAGCTGCCGGCCAGCGCCAGCATGTTGCCCAGCATCGGATCGCTGCCCACGCCAACGCTCTGGCTGTCACTCCAGAAAATGAACAGGCTGCCCGCCAGCGACAGCGCGATGCCGCCAACCATCATCAGCCCCGGTTTTTCGCGAAACAGCACGAAGGAGGCGATGCCGATCCACAGCGGATTGGTGGTCACCAGCGCCGTGCTCGAGGCCACCGAGGTGTACTCCAGCGAGCTGATCCAGGTGGCGAAGTGCAGCGCCAGGAAAAAGCCTGCGGCGACGGCCATCAGCATCTGACGGCCGCTCAGTCGTGCCAGATCCTGCCGCGACTGCATCAGCGCGATCGGGGTCACGATGATGGCCGCCAGGCCCAGGCGCCAGGTGGCGACAGCCAGCGAGCTCACGCCCTCGGCCTGCGCCAGGCGCGCCAGCACCGCCCCGAAGGAAATCGCCGTCAGACCGATGCCGAGCACGACGAAGGGCAGCCATCGTGCCGGTGCTGCCGTCGTGGTGCCGCTCAAGCGTGGCCTCCGCCTTCGAGGTAGGCCGCACGCACTTCCGGGCTGGCGAGCAGTTCGGCCCCGGTGCCGGACAGCGTGATCTCGCCATGCTGCAGCACGTAGGCACGATGCGCGACCTTCAGCGCCTGGTTGGCGTTCTGCTCCACCAGCAGGATGGTCATGCCGTGATCCTGGTTGAGCTCGCGCACGATCTGGAAGATGCGGCGAATGTAGATCGGCGCCAGGCCGAGCGAGGGTTCGTCGAGCAGCAGCAGCTTGGGGCGGCTCATCAGCGCGCGGCCGATAGCGAGCATCTGCTGCTCGCCGCCCGACAGCGTGCCGGCACGCTGCGACAGGCGCTCCTGCAGGATGGGGAACATCGCATAGACGCGGGCGATGTCGGCCTCGTAGTTGGCCGGGTCGGCCTGTGCGGCGCCGATCTGCAGGTTCTCCAGCACCGTCATGCGCGGAAAGATGCGCCGCCCTTCAGGTACCAGTGCAATGCCGCGGCGGGCAATGTCGTGCGTGTGCAGGTGGGTGATGTCCTCGCCGTCGAACACGATGCGCCCGGCCGAGGCCTGGGGCCTGCCGAACAGGCTCATCATCAGCGTCGATTTGCCGGCGCCGTTGGCGCCGATCAGGGTGACGATCTCGCCCACCTGCACTTCCACATCGATGCCGTGCAGGGCGTGGATGTGGCCGTAGTGGGCGTGAACCCCTTCCATTGTCAGCATCATGCTGCGATCCCTCCGGACGCTTCGTCCTCGTCGTCTTCGCCAAGGTAGGCCTTGATCACATGCGGGTCGTTCTGCACCTTCTCTGGCGAACCCTCGGCGATCTTGCGGCCGTAGTTGATCACGCAGATATGGTCGGAAACGTTCATGACCACGCTCATGTCGTGTTCGATCAGCAGAATGGCAATGCCCATTTCACCGCTCAGGTAGAGCAGCAGTTCATTGAGCTCGGCCGATTCGCGCGGGTTGAGACCGGCCGCCGGCTCGTCCAGGCACAACAGCACCGGATTGACGCACAGCGCGCGCGCGATCTCGATCCGGCGCTGGATGCCGTAGGGCAGGTCGCCCGCAGCGTGGTCGGCGAACTGCTCAAGCTTGAGACGCCGCAACCAGGTCTCGGCGCGCGCCATCGCCTCGCCTTCCGCCTTGCGATAGCCGGGCAGCGCGAAGATGCCGGCGATGGAAAACTTCGACGCGCGCTGCAGCACGTTGTGCTGGGCGACGATCAGGTTCTCCAGCACCGTCATCTTGGGGAACAGGCGAATGTTCTGGAAGGTCCTCACCACCTGGGCGTCACGCGCAACGCGATGACTGGGCAGTGACTCCAGCCGGATCTCGCCGCGGCTCGGGTGGTTCAGGCGCAGGGTGCCGGTGGTCGGTTTGTAGAAGCCGGTCAGACAGTTGAACAGGGTCGTCTTGCCGGCGCCATTGGGGCCGATGATGCCGGTGATCTTGTTCGTTGGTACTTCCAGCGAAAGCTGGTCGATCGCGGTCAGGCCGCCGAAGCGCATCGTCAGTTCGCGCACGGATAGCAGCGTGCTCATTGTGCGGTCTCCTTTACAGCGTCCTTGCTGGCTGCGCCGCCGGTGGACAGGCGCAGCGTGGGTTCGCGGTGCGACAGCAGCCCGCTCGGTTTCCACACCATGATCAGCACCATCGCGGCACCGAACAGCAACATCCGGTACTCGGAGAAATTGCGCCCGAACTCCGGGATCAGCACCAGCAGGGTGGCGGCCAGCACCACGCCCATCTGCGAGCCCATGCCGCCGAGCACGACGATGGCAAGGATGATGGCCGACTCGGTGAAGGTGAAGCTCTCGGGCGAGATGAAGCCCTGCCGTGCAGCGAAGAACACGCCCGCAAAGCCGCCCAGCATTGCACCGATGGCAAAGGCCGAGAGCTTGATGTTGGTGGTGTTCATGCCCATTGCCTGGCACGCGATCTCGTCTTCGCGCAGCGCTTCCCAGGCGCGTCCGATCGGCAGCTTGCGCAGGCGCGATACGAAGGCATGGGTGAGCAGGGCCAGCACCAGGATCAGGTAGTACAGAAAGATCAGGCGGTGCATCGGCGAATACTCGATGCCGAAAAAGCTGGCAAAGGTCTGTTCGCCTTCGGCCGGACTGCGGGTGAAATCAAGGCCGAACAGGCTGGGACGCGGAATCGAGCTGATGCCGTTGGGGCCATTGGAGAACTCGGTCCAGTTCACCAGGATGATGCGGATGATCTCGCCGAAGCCCAGGGTGACGATGGCCAGGTAGTCGCCACGCAGGCGCAGGATCGGGTAGCCGAGCAGGATGCCGAAGGTGGCGGCGAGGCCGCCCGACACCGGCAGTGCCTCCCAGAAGCCCCAGCCGTACTGGGTGGACAGTAGTGCATACGAATACGCACCAACGGCATAGAAGGCGACATAGCCGAGGTCGAGCAGCCCCGCGAGGCCGACCACGACGTTCAGGCCCCAGCCCAGCATGACGTAGATCAGCACCGTGGTGGCGGTGTCGACCACGTAGCGGTTGTCCGAATACATGATCGGCAGGGCTATGGACGCACCCAAGGCAATCCAGCCGAGGATATTGACGAGCTTCACCGGGCTGATGCCTGCGGATTTGCCCGAGGCTTCTCGCTGGCGTTCGAGCTTGCGTGCGCCCATGGTGTCGATCATCCAGCGCAGGCCGAGGCGGCCCGCAAAGGCGACGACAACGCAGACGGCCAGGGTGCCGAATCGGGTACTCACCTCAAGTGCACCGCCACCATCCACCGTGGTCAGGCCGATGAGCGGGATGCCCAGGATGAGGGCAACGAAGGCCACCCAGCCGGCGTCGCGAAAACGCTCGGTGGCGGTGATCTGGTGACGGGCGAAGACGACTGTACTCATCACACCTTCTCCACTTCAGGCCGGCCGAGCAGGCCAGAGGGGCGCAGCATCAGGACCAGGCACAGGATGGCGAAGGTCGCCACGTCCTTGTACTCGGCCCACAGGTATGCCGACCAGAAGGATTCGATGAGTCCGATCAGCAAGCCGCCCAGCATCGCCCCCGGCAGCGAGCCGATGCCGCCCAGCACCGCTGCGGTGAAGGCCTTGATGCCGGCCAGAAAGCCGATGTAGAAGTCGATCACGCCGTAGTACACCGTCACCATCACCCCGGCCACGGCGGCGAGCGAGGCGCCGAGCATGAAGGTGAAGGAGATGGTGCGATCGACGTTGATGCCGAGCAGCGAGGCCATGGTGCGGTCCTGTTCGCAGGAGCGCTGCTGGCGGCCGAAGGGGGTCTGGGTGATGAGCCAGGTGAAGGCGACCATCATGACTACGGTGACCGCGATGATCATGAGCTGGCTCCAGCCGATCTGCACGGTGAAGTCGGGGGTGGACCAGACCTCGAAGCCGCCTTCGATGACGGGCGGGATCGGTTTGACCCGCGCACCCTGAGTCAGCTGTACGGCGTTCTGCAGGAAGATCGACATACCGATGGCCGAGATCAGCGGGGCCAGCCGGGTCGAGCCGCGCAGCGGGCGATAGGCGATGCGCTCCACCGCCCAGCCGTAGGCCGAGGTGAAGAAGATCGACACGATGAGGACGAAGGTCAGCGCGAGCGGAATCGAGGTGACGTCGGCTGCTGCGAGCAGCGTGAACGCGGTGACGGCGATGAAGGCGCTGACCATGAAAATGTCGCCGTGGGCGAAATTGATCATGCCGATGATGCCGTACACCATCGTGTAGCCGATCGCGATCAGCCCGTACATCGAGCCGAGCGTGAGGCCGTTGATAAGTTGTTGCAGTGCGTAGGCCACGGTATCTCCGGGAGTGTCGTTGCGCGACGGCTTGCCGCCGTTCGAATGCGGCTGCCGTGCGCAGCTTGTGATTTTGTTCGCCCTGTCTGCGACGCGGCGGCACATGCGTGCTGCCGCGCTTCAGTCACAGGGCGGAGACACCGGCCCGAAGACCGGTGTCACGCACCGCCCGGTGGGCGGGATCGCGATTACTTCGCGTAGTCGTACTTGCCGTCTTTCCACTGATAGACCACAAAGCCCGGTGCCTTCTGGTCACCCTTGGCGTCGAAGGACAGGTCGCCGATCACGGTCTTGAAGGTGCCGCCGCGCATGGTCTTTTCCAGTGCCGAGTACTTGGTGCTCTTGGCCTGGGTTGCGGTCTGCTCGAACAGCTGCATCGCGGCATAGGCGTACATCACGTAGCCTTCAGGCTCGATCTTTGCGGCGCGGAACTTCTCCACGATCGGGGCGGCGTCCGGGTTCTTGCGCGGGTCGGGCGAGAACGTGAACATCACGTTGTCGGCTGCGGGGCCGGCAGCGGTGACCAGCTCGGAGTTGGTCATGGTGTCGCCGCCCATCACCGTGAGCTGCAGGCCGACCTGCTGGGCCTGACGCAGGATCAGCGCCACTTCGGTGTGGTAGCCGCCGTAGGCCAGCACTTCGACGCCGGCCTGCTTGAGCTTGGTGACGATGCCGGAGTAGTCCTTTTCGCCCGCGGTGATCGACTCGCGCAGCACCGGCTTGGCACCCTTGGCCGTCATGGCCTTGGCGATCTCGTCGGCGAGGCCCTTGCCGTAGGCGCTCTTGTCGTCGAGTACGGCGATCTTCTTGCCCTTGAACTTGGTGGCCAGATAGTCGCCGGCAACGAGGCCCTGCTGGTCGTCACGACCCATGATGCGGAACACGTTCTTGAGACCGCGCTCGGTGACCTGCGGGTTGGTCGATACGGTCGCCATCAGGATGTCGGATTCGTTGTAGACATCGGAGGCCGGAATCGTCGAGCTCGAGCACCAGTGACCGTGCATGAAGACGATGTTGCGATTGACCATGGTGTTGGCCACCGAGACGGCCTGCTTCGGGTCGCAGGCATCGTCGCCGACTTCCAGCTTCAGCTTCTCGCCGAGCACACCGCCGCGGGCGTTGATGTCGGCAATGGCCATTTCCGCACCCTTGCGGATCTGGTCGCCGGCCGACGCGTACTGGCCGGACATCGGGCCGGCGATGGCGACGGTCAGGTCGGCCAGCGCAGGAGTGGACAGGGCGCCGAAGGCGATGCAGGCAGTGGCGAGCAGGGTTTTTTTCATGGGTGATCTCCTCTTTTGCAGTGGTTCTACTGGTACTGCGTGGTTACAGGACTTGTGCGGGCACCATCGCCCGCGCAGGACCCGTAAGTTAAGTCAGGCGCGGATTAAAACAATCCGTGTCTGCCCTAGTTATTCAGGTTCGTCATGCGCCCATTGCCATGAGACTGGCATTGCCGCCGGCTGCAGCCGTGTTGATGCTGAGCGTGCGTTCATGGACGAGCGTGCTCGGGTCGTACTCCGGTTCCGGCTGCACCAGTGCCGCCAGCGGACCGTCACGCTCGGACAGGCGTTTGCGCCAGGTGTCGGCTTCCGGTTCGGTGCCGTCGAACAGCAATGCGCCGAAGGGGGCTTCGAGCCACTTCTCGTCCACGCTCACCTGGCTGGCAACCGCAGGGGGCAGGCATTGCTGCAGGCGCCCGATCAAGGGGCTGTTGGCGAACACGATGCGGTTGCCGGTCGCAACGGCGGCAAGAATCTGATGCAGGTAGCCGGCACAGCTGTCGGCCGCACCCGCGAGCAGGCCGCGGGGCTCGAAGCGCAGACTGTTGTCCTCGCCCGTGGGGCCGGGAAGCGCCAGGCGCAGGCCCGCCAGCCGGCGTTCCCGGTAGGCATCCGCGCGGTCGCGCAGCACGGCGATGTCGTCGCCTTCGATCAGCGCGCGTGCATCGCCTTCGAGCCAGTCCACAAAACTGCGGAAGGCCTCGCTGTCGGCCGTCTGGCCAGCGCCCTCAAGCATCGGTCCGGGGCTGCGTCGCAACAGGCGATGCAGGTACAGCGGGCCGCCCGCCTTGGGGCCGGTACCCGACAGACCTTCGCCACCAAAAGGCTGCACGCCGACCACGGCGCCGATGATGTTGCGGTTCACATAGAGGTTGCCGACATGGGCACGCTCCGCGACGCGCGCGATGGTTTCGTCGATGCGCGAATGCACACCCATGGTCAGGCCGTAGCCGCTGGCGTTGATGGCGTCGATCAGACGGTCGAAGTCGGCGGCGCGGTAACGCAGCACATGCAGAATGGGGCCGAACTGCTCGCGTCCGAGTTCGCCCATGCTGCCGATCTCAATGATGGTCGGGGCGACGAAACTGCCCTTGCTGCAGGCGTCCGGCAGCGCGAGCCGGGTGATGCGCGCGCCTGCGAGCTGCATGGCGCTGACGTGGCGCTCGAGTCCTTCGCGGGCCTCGGCATCGATCACCGGGCCGATATCGGTGCGGACATCGGCCGGATCGCCGATGCTGAGTTCGCGCAGCGCGCCCTGCAGCATGTTGAGAATGCCGTCGGCGACGTCCTCCTGCACACACAGCACGCGCAGTGCGGAGCAGCGCTGGCCGGCCGAATCGAAGCTGGAGGCGAGGATATCGACCACCACCTGCTCGGCAAGCGCGGTGGAGTCCACGATCATCGCGTTCTGTCCGCCGGTTTCCGCGATCAGCGGGATGTTCCCGCCCCGTGCGGCGAGGTTGCGCTTGATCAGGCGTGCCACCTCGGTCGAGCCGGTGAACATCACGGCGCGCACGCGCGGATCTGATACCAGCGCGGCACCAACGGTTTCGCCGCGCCCCGGCAGCAGCTGCAGCGCCGAAGTGGGGATGCCGGCTTCGTGGAAGAGGCGCACGGCGGCGGCGGCAATCAGTGGCGTCTGCTCGGCAGGCTTGGCCAGCACCGGGTTGCCTGCAGCCAGCGCAGCCGAAACCTGGCCGCTGAAGATGGCCAGCGGGAAGTTCCACGGGCTGATGCACAGCACCGGACCGAGTGCCGCATGGGTGCCGTTGTCGAACTTGCGCGCCTCTTCGGCGTAGTAGCGGCAGAAATCGACTGCTTCGCGCAGTTCTGCCACCGCGTTGGACCAGGATTTGCCGGCTTCCCGCACGGTCAGCGCCAGCAGCGCGCTGGCATCGCGTTCCAGCAGCGCCGCAGCGCGTACCAGGCAGTCCGCACGTTCGCCGGGGGCGAGGGTTGCCCAGGCCGTGGCACCCTCGGCTGCAGCGGCGAGTGCGGCTTCGATATCGTCCTTGCCGGCTTCGATGACATGGCCGACGACATCGGCGTGATCCGCAGGATTTCGCACCGTCGCGCCGGTCGCGATTGCGGCGGGGGCGCCTGCCACCATCGGGGCGGCGAAGTGAGGCTCGCTGCGGCTTGCCACCAGTGCGGCAGCGATCCGTTCGCGCACGGGTTCGCTCGCCAGGTCGACGCCAGCGGCGTTGGGCCTGCAGGCGCCGTAAAGCTCGGCCGGCAGCGGAATGCGGGGGTGAGGGGCGCCGCCAAGGCGCTCCGCCTCTTCGACCGGATCTGCGATCAGTTCCTCGATCGGCACGTTCTCGTCCACGATGCGATTGACGAAGCTGGTGTTGGCGCCGTTTTCGAGCAGCCGGCGGACGAGGTAGGCGAGCAGGGTCTCGTGGCTGCCGACCGGGGCGTAGATGCGCACCAGGCGACGGCGATCCGGGTTGCCGACGATCTGGTCGTACAGCGGCTCACCCATGCCGTGCAGGCACTGGAACTCGTAGTTGCCGGTCTGGTAGTCGGGTCCGGCAAGGTTGAAGATCGCCGCCAGCGTGTGTGCGTTGTGGGTGGCGAACTGCGGGTAGATCACATCGCGGGCGGCAAGCAGGCGTTTGGCGCAGGCGAGGTAGGCGACGTCGGTGTAGACCTTGCGGGTGTAGACCGGATAGCCATCCATGCCGTCGATCTGGGCGCGCTTGATCTCGGCATCCCAGTAGGCGCCCTTGACCAGGCGCACCATCATGCGCCGACCGCTGCGACGGGCAAGTTCGATGATCCAGTCGAGCACGAAGGGCGCGCGTTTCTGGTAGGCCTGCACGACAAAGCCGAGCCCCTGCCAGTCACCCAGCTCGGGATCCAGGGCCAGGGCTTCGAGCAGGTCGAGCGACAGGTCGAGGCGGTCGGCTTCCTCTGCATCGATGTTGAGGCCGATGTCGTACTTGCGCGCCAGCATGCACAGCGACTTCAGTCGCGGCAGCAACTCGGCCAGCGTGCGCTCGCGCTGCGACCAGACGTAGCGCGGATGCAGCGCCGAGAGCTTGACCGAGATGCCGTTGCCGTCGACCACGCCGCGCCCTGCGGCGGCCTTGCCGATGGCGTGAATGGCGGTTTCGTACGCGCTAAGGTAGCGCTGTGCGTCGTCTGCCGTCATCGCCGCTTCGCCCAGCATGTCGAAGGAGTAGCGGTAGCCGCGCTTTTCGGTCGCGCGGCCGCGCTCCAGCGCCTCATCGATGTCGCGCCCGGTGACGAACTGCTCGCCCAGCATGCGCATCGCCAGGTCCATGCCCTTGCGGATCAGCGGTTCGCCGCCGCGGCTGAGCATGCGGTTGAGCGCGGTCGACAGGTTCTTCTCGCTGCTGGTCGACACCAGTCTGCCAGTGATGAGCAGGCCCCAGGTCGCGGCATTGACGAACAGGGAGGGGCTGTTGCCGATGTGGGCGCGCCAGTTGCCTTTCGCCAGCTTGTCGCGAATCAGGCGGTCGGCGGTGGCCTTGTCCGGCACTCGCAGCAGGGCTTCGGCGAGACACATCAATGCCACGCCTTCCTGGCTCGACAGCGAGAACTCCTTCATCAGGGCGTCGACGCCGCTCGAGCGGCTGCGCTTGTTGCGCAGGCCAGCCACGAGTTGATGTGCCATGTCGTGGGTACGTGTCTGCAACCCCGCTTCCATCCGTGCCTCGGAGATCCGCTCCGGCATGCACTCGGGTTCCGGCGTGCGCCATGCGGTGTCGATGCGCTTGCGCAGGGCGGAGCGCGGCTCGACTGGCAAGGCTGCGGTTTCAGGCTGGAACTCGGGCTGGGTCACGACGCGTACTCCTGGTGTCACGGTTCAAGGTTGTCGCTGCTGCGAAGGGACGGTTGCGTATGCATGTCCGAAGTCGAATTGTTCTTGATTAAGAATAGTTAATGGCTCCAAAGATGGAATTAATACGGGCAAAATGACTTCTTTTCATTTGGTCGGCAGTCGAAAAGTCTGCTGCGGTGCAATGGATCGAATCGATTTGAAGATTCTGGGTGAATTGCAGGCCGATGCCCGCATCTCGATGGTGGAGCTCTCCCGGCGTGTGGGCCTGAGCAAGACGCCGTGCGCCGAACGCCTGCGGCGGCTTGAGAAGCAGGGGGTGATCCGTGGCTATCACGCGGCGCTCGACGCCGAGGCCGTGGGCGCGGCGCACATCGTCGTGGTGCAGGTGCTGCTGTCGAGCACCACGGCGCATGATCTGAAGCGCTTCAACGAGGGTGTCAAGACCATTCCCGAGATCGAGTCCTGTCACATGATCGCGGGTGACTTTGACTACCTGCTGAAGGTCCGGACGCGCGATATCGCTGAGTACCGCAAGGTGATGGGGGAGCGCATTTCCGAGCTGCCCTGTGTCAAGCAGACCCATACCTATGTGGTGATGGAGGTGGTGAAGGATGAGCGCTGCCTGCCGTTGAGCCGGGTGGACGCCTGAGGGTGGGGGCGACGGGCCGTTCGGGCCTGTTGCGGGCGCCACGCAGGGCGGGAAGGGGCGGGCCCTTGGTGTAACATTCCGGCTGGCCCGTCCGGCCGCCTCGGGGCGCTGTCCGGACGGGGTGATGTTCCGCGTCCATGTTGGCGGCGAGCGCTGTGTGCGCCCGGTGGGGCGGACATCATCGATGAATCCCCGTGATGCAAACCGCCCGCTTTAGGAACCCTGATAATGACCCGTCCGCTCAAGCTTGCCTTCATCCTGGATCCGATCGAAGGGCTCAAGCCGTACAAGGACTCCAGCGTGGCGATGATGCGCGCAGCCACCGCGCGCGGTCACGAGGTGTGGGCGATCCGGCGTGAAGCCCTGACCTGGCGCGAGGGCGTGGTGGTGGCCAGCAGCGTGCCGCTCACGGTGCGCGCCGACAATTACGACTGGTACACCGCCGGCGAGGCGCTGGCGATGCCGCTGTCTGCCTTCGATGCGGTGCTGATGCGTCAGGACCCGCCCTTCGATTTCGAATACGTGACCGCCACCTGGCTGCTCGAGCGTGCCGCGCAGGCCGGCGTACGGGTCTTCAACGACCCGCGCTCGATTCGCGACCACTCCGAGAAGATCGCAATCACCGAGTTCGCTCAATTCACCGCCACTACGATGGTGGCGCGCGACCCGGCGGATGTGCATGCCTTCATCGACGAACTCGGTGACGTCATCCTCAAGCCGCTCGACGGCATGGGCGGCAGCCAGATCTTCCGTGTGCGTGCCGACGACCCCAACCGCAACGTGATCGTCGAAACCCTGACCCATGAAGGCAGCCGCACCATCATGGCGCAGCGCTACCTGCCCGAGATCGCCGAAGGCGACAAGCGCGTGCTGATCATCGGCGGCAAGGTCGTGCCGTATTCGCTGGCGCGCATTCCGAAGCAGGGCGAAACGCGCGGCAACCTCGCTGCGGGTGGCCGTGGCGTGGCCATGGAACTGACCGCGCGCGAGCGCGAGATTGCCGAGTACCTGGCGCCCATCCTGTGGGCACGCGGACTACTGATCGTGGGGCTCGACGTGATCGGCGGTCACCTGACCGAGATCAACGTCACCAGCCCGACCTGCATGGTCGAGATCGCAGATCAGCAGGGCTTTGACGTGGCAGGGCTGGTGATCGACACGCTGGAAGAGGCCTGCGCCGGATGAGTCTTGCCGCAGGTTTCGGCCGCCTGCGGGCGGCCCTGTTCGTGCTCGCGTGCGCGCTGCTGCTGGGCGGCTGCGCGCGGCCGCAGGTCTTTCATCAGGAATCCTACGTCTTTGGTACCCGCGTCGATGTCGCGGTGTACGGGGATGACAAGGCCCAGGCCGACGCCGCAAGCGCGCTGGTGCTTCGCGAGTTCGACCGCCTTCACCGTGCCTATCATGCCTGGGAGCCCTCCGAACTTACCGCGCTGAACGAGGCGATCGCGCGGGGCGAGTCGCTGGAGGTGTCGGAAGAGCTGGCAACGATGCTGCGCGACGCGCAGCGCATGGCCGCAACAGGTGACGAACTCTTCGATCCGGCGCTTGGCAGCCTGATCGCACTGTGGGGCTTTCACACGGACACCTTCGTGCCTGTGCGCCCCGATCCGGAGAAGCTCGCCGCACTGGTCGCAGCGCGGCCCCGGATGAGCGACCTCGACATCGACGGCCGCCGCGTCAGCAGCCGCAATCCGGCGGTGCAGCTTGATCTGGGTGGTTATGCCAAAGGCTATGCGCTGGACCGTGCGGCGACCCTGCTGCGCGAACAGGGCATCACCAACGCGCTGATCAACATCGGTGGCAATGTGATGGCGCTCGGGAAGAAGGGCGATCAGCCCTGGCGTATCGGCATCCAGCATCCGCGCGCCCCGGCGCCGCTCGCGACCATGCCGCTGTACGACGGCGAGGCGGTCGGCACGTCGGGCGACTACCAGCGCTATTTCGAACTCGACGGCGAGCGCTATGCGCACCTGCTCGACCCGCGCACCGGACAGCCTGCCCACGGTACGCAGTCGCTCACCGTGCTGATCACGCCGCGTGAGGCCGCCGGCACGCTGTCGGATGCGGCAAGCAAGCCCGCTTATCTGGCCAATGAAGGCTGGCGCGAGCAGACGCGTCATTTCGGTATCGATCATGCCTTGCGCGTCGATGCAGCGGGCAATGTCGAGGTCACCCGTGCCTTGCGCGCACGGCTGCAGTTTCCGGCGCCGGTGGATGCCGTGGTGGTCGACTAGACGCGCCTCGAAAACGCGCTGCTGGCGCGAACCTTGAGCGCGCCATGTGCTCTCAGACCTCATGTCCGTTCGTCTGCGACTCCTCGTTCTGTCATTTTGCGCCTTGCTGCTGGGCGGCTGCGGGCTGCGCTTCGCCTATTCGCAGCTCGACTGGCTGCTGCCCTGGTACGTGGGTGATTACGTCAGTCTGGACCGGACGCAGAAGCGGCTCCTCGATGCACGCCTCGAAGCGCGCCTGGCCTGGCATTGCAGCAGTCAGCTGACCGCCTACTCGGGCCTGCTGCGCGAGGTCGAGCGCGATCTGCGCGGCAATGAGGTCGTGGGGGCGCCGATCCTGGACGTCTATCTGCAGCGTGGCGAGGCGTTCTGGCGGGTGCTGATGAAGGAGGTCACCCCGGACGCCGGCGTCCTGCTCGCCGCCTTGAGCGATGCTCAGGTGAAGGAACTCGGCGAGGCGTTTGCGCGACGGAACGACGAGACCCGCGAGGAATTCCTCGAGGGCACGCCGGATGCGCTGCGCGCGCGCCAGATCGAGCGCATGGAAAAGCGTCTGCGTACCTGGTTCGGCCCGCTCAGTGCGGCACAGCGCAGCCGGGTCGCGGCCTGGAGCGCCGGACTGGCGCCCACGACCGAAGCCTGGCTGCAACACCGTGCGCGTTGGCAGGGGGCTCTGATCGAGGTGCTGGCGCAGCGGCATGCGCCAGATTTCGAGTCCCGCGTGGGCGCGCTGCTGCTGGAGCCGGACTCGCTGTGGGCGGCAGACTACCGGGCGGATGTCGCCCGCAACCGCAAACAGACGCTCGACCTGCTGGCTGACATCTTCAACATGGCGAGCCCGGCGCAGCGTACCCATCTGGTCAACGAGATCGCGGGCTGGGCGGCGCAGTTCGAGCAGCTTGCCTGCACGGATACGCCGCTGCGAACCGCATCGATCTAGGGCCGCTGACACGTGCCTGCGGTAATGCGGCGCGTGACGCCGCTGCCGGGCCTGTGCATCGCGGACTTCGCCCCAGTCTGGTGCATTTTTTTCGGACGCTACGTTTGTCATGTCCGTAACCCCTATACTTGCCGGCCCGGACAAGCATACGGATTCGCAGACAAGGCATGCCACCCAAGATCCAGTTAGACCGTTTCGCCATTGTTCTGATGGTGATTTTCTGCACCGTATGGGGCAGCCAGCAAGTGGTGATCAAGTATGCCAACGCCGGAATCTCGCCGGTGTGGCAGGCGGGGCTGCGTTCGATCGGGGCGGTTGTGCTGGTGATGCTGTGGTCGGTGCTGCGCGGGGTGCGTCTGTTCGAGCGTGATCGCACCCTGTTGCCCGGCCTGCTCGCCGGACTGCTGTTCTCGCTCGAGTTCGGTCTGCTCTACTGGGCGCTCGAATACACCACGGCATCGCGGGGCGTGATCTTTCTGTATACCGCGCCCTTCATGGTTGCGATGGGCGCGGTCTGGCTGCTGCCGCAGGAACACATGCGGCCGGCGCAGTGGGCCGGCATGATGATGGCTTTCGTCGGCGTGCTGGCCCTGTTCGGCGAGAGCCTGCTGCTGCCCGCGGAGAGCACCTGGGTGGGTGACCTGATGATGTTCGCTGCCGCCGTGTTCTGGGCCGGGACCACGCTGACGATCAAGGTGTCGACGCTGGCGCGTGCAGCGCCGGAAAAGATGCTGCTCTACCAGCTGGCGGTCTCGGCCGTCGTGCTGCCGATTCTGGCGCTCGCTTTTGGCGAAGCGGGCGTCTTCGCGCCATCGCCGATGGTGTGGGCGAGTCTCGCCTTTCAGATCCTGGTGGTCGCAACCGCGAGCTACATCGGCTGGTTCTGGCTCATTCGCAACTACCCGATCACCCGCCTGTCCTCGTTTTCCTTCCTCACCCCCGTGATGGGCGTGGTAGCCGGCAGCGTTCTGCTTGGCGAAACGCCGACGCCGGCTGTCTTCATGGCACTGGGGATGGTTGCACTCGGTATCTGGGTTGCCAACCGCCCGGCACGGACCGCCTGAAGCTGCCTGCGCGGCAGGGGGTCAGCGCCCGGAGGCGTCGCGCGCCTTTTTCTCTTCGTATTCGCGAATGCGCTCTTCGTAGCGCTCACGTTCGCGAGCAGCCTGCTCCGCGCGCTTCGCGGCCGCCTCCTGCGCCTTGCTGCGCTCGGCGGCACGTTCGGCGTCCTGTGCGGCACGCGCCTTCTGTGCTTCGCGCTCCGCCTCTGCGGCCGCCTTGCTGCGTTCGCTGCGCATGCGCTCGGCTTCGGGCGTTGCACGAATCGTCGCGTCGGCCGCGGGCGAGGTGGCCGGTGCCTGCTGAGGGGCGCCAGGATTGTTGCGCATGGCTTCGTCGGCTGCGCGCTGGCGCACGGCAAGTTCCAGCTTGCGTGCTTCGGATTCGAGCGCGCGGGCACGGCGGATGTCGTCGAGTCGTGCCTGCTTGGCGGCGTCGATGCAGCGATTGACCAGGAAGCGCTCGTAACACTGCGGTTCGGTGGCCTGGTAGGTGGCTTCGGCCTGGTCGCGCAGTTGTGCGGCCTCATCCTTCAGGCGGCTGGCGCGCTCTTCGTCCGCTGCGCTCGAGTCGGCAGCCTGCGAAAGCGGGGTGAGGAGGCACAGCAGCAGCGTGCTGGCGGCAATACGGAAAGTCGGGCTGATGGGCATGCGAGAACAGGGTCGCGTGACGGGATGCGTAGGATAGCGCCTTTATCCCCGTTGGCGCGTTTCCAAACGTGATCGTGCTGTCAGGCAGGCTGCCATTGCGCGGGGTCAATCTTCCAGTCTTCGAACGATTCGTGCGCGACGATGCGGTCCTGGGAGTGGCGCAGGTCGACGAGTTCCGGGGTCAGGTAGTGGCCCTTTGTATGGAACATCACCTTCACTGACGGCTGCATCAGCTTGTCGGTGTGCTGTTCCTGCACCACCGCGAGGCGACCGCTCTCGAGCCGCACCAGTGAGCCTGAGGGGTAAATGCCGATGGTGCGGATGAAGGCCTGCACGAGTTCGGGCTTGAAGTGGAACTTGCTCCACTCGAGCAACTTGCGCAGCGCCTCGGTGGGCGGCCGGCCCTTGTGGTAGCAGCGGTTGGAGGTCAGCGCGTCGTAGACGTCGACGATTGCGCCCATCTGGCCGTAGAGACTGATCTGTTCGCCCTTCAGCTTGTTCGGGTAGCCGGTGCCGTCGAAGCGCTCGTGGTGCTGGGCCGCCACATCGAGGGCGATGTCGCTGATGCCGGGCGTGCCCATGAGGATGAGCTTGCTCTGCACCACGTGCGACTTCATCTTGTCGAACTCGGCGTCGGTCAGCTTCGCCGGCTTGTTGAGAATCTCGTCCGGCACCTTTGCCTTGCCCACGTCATGCAGGAGGGCACCGATCGCGATTTCGTGGATGATCTCGCGCGGCAGTTCGAGCGCACGGGCGAAGGAGGTCATCAGCGTGCACACCGATACCGAGTGCTGGAAGGTGTATTCGTCGTGGTTCTTGAGCAGGGACAGCGGCAGCAGGGCATCCTGCTGGCGGAAGATCGAGTCCACGATCTGGCTCACCAGGGGTTCGATCTTTTCGAGTTCGATCTGCTTGCCCAGGCGGATGTCGCCCATCATGTTGCGCACGATGACGTTGGCCTCGCGATGAAGCGTCTTCGCACGGTGCACTTCGTCGGCAAGCGAGACCGGTTCGATGGGCATCGCGGCGCTGGTGGCGATGGCCTCGATCTGCTCATCGACCTTGTGTGCCGCTTCTTCCAGCGTGGGGGCGTCGATGACATCCAGCCCGCGCCCGGTGTCGATGTAGATTTCGTGCGTGCCCAGTGCCAGCACCTTCTCCACCGTCGCAGAGTCATCGACCGCGAAGCGGTTACGTACGAAGTTATGTTCCATCCAGCCGCAGTTGAGGTCGTGGATGAACATGCCGGGTTGGAGCTTTTCGACCGGGATGAGTTTGATCATTGGGCTGGCATATGAACTTTTCCGCATAGTATGTGCCGAGCACCGGTTTGCTTCCAGTGGAATAATCGTGCCGGTGCGCATTTCTCCTCGCCGTGGTCAAGAGAAGTCGGGAACGTGTCGATGATAGAATCCGCCTTCCGTCAAATTCTGCCTACAGGAGCGCCCGGTGCGAATCGTCTGTCTAGACCTAGAAGGTGTGCTGGTTCCGGAAATCTGGATCGAATTCGCCGAGCGTACCGGCATCCCCGAGTTGCGGCGTACCACGCGCGACGAGCCGAATTACGACACCCTGATGAAGTACCGCCTCGATATCCTGGCCAGGCACAATCTCGGCCTGCCCGATATTCAGGCGGTGATCGCCAGCATGGGGCCGATGGCCGGGGCACGCGAGTTTCTGGACGCGCTGCGCGAGACCTACCAGGTCATCATCCTGTCCGACACCTTCTACGAGTTCGCCAAGCCGCTGATGCAGCAGCTCGGTCTGCCGACGCTGTTCTGCCACAGTCTTGAAGCCAATGCTGAAGGCATTCTGGTCAACTACCATCTGCGCATGCCCGATCAGAAGCGTGAAGCAGTGCAGCGTTTCAAGGAGCTCAACTTCAAGGTGGTGGCCGCGGGCGACTCGTACAACGACACCGCCATGCTGGGCGAGGCCCACGGCGGCATCCTGTTCCATCCGCCGGAAAACGTCATCCGCGAGTTTCCGCAATATCCTGTTGTGCGCGATTACGCCGACCTGCGCGCTGAAATCGACAAGGCTTTTGCCCGTACCGCCTGAACCCCCAGACCCGAGCCGCCATGCATCGCGAACGCTTCTTCACCCTGTCAGCCTCCTGTCCCGACCGTGTCGGCATCGTCGCCCGGGTATCGGGCTTCATCGCCGAACACCAGGGATGGATTCTCGAAACCTCGCTGCATGCGGAGCCGCCGCGTGATGGCGAGGACATCGGGCGCTATTTCATGCGCATCGAGATCCGTGCGGACTCGCTGCCGTTTCACCTCAGCGAGTTGCGTGAGCGTTTCCGGCCGCTGGCCGAAGAACTGGAGATGGAGTGGAAGATCACCGATTCCGCAGTGAAGAAGCGGGTGGTCATGCTGGTGAGCAAGCAGGAGCACTGCCTGTACGATCTGCTGGCGCGATGGAAGTCGAAGGAGCTCGATATCGAGATCCCGTGCGTGATTTCCAATCACGATACGCTGCGCGGTTTCGTCGAGTGGCACGGCATTCCCTTCCACCACGTGCCGGTCACGCCCGACAACAAGTCGAGCGCGTATGCCGAGGTGGGGCGCCTGTTCGAAGAGGTGCGCGGCGACACCATGGTGCTGGCCCGCTACATGCAGATCCTGTCACCGACGCTGTGTGCCACCTACCCGGGGCGTATCATCAACATTCACCACAGCTTCCTGCCCAGTTTCGTTGGCGCGCGCCCCTATCATCAGGCCTACGCCAAGGGCGTGAAGCTGATCGGCGCGACCTGCCACTATGTGACCGCCGACCTGGACCAGGGGCCGATCATCGAGCAGGACGTGATTCGTATTGATCACTCCGATGCGGCCGAAGACATGGTGCGTTACGGCAAGGACATCGAGAAAACCGTGCTGGCACGGGGTCTGCGCTATCACCTTGAAGACCGGGTGCTGGTGCATGGAAACAAGACCGTGGTGTTCCGCTAGGTCGGAAGGCTGCGGTGCTGCCGTGATCAAGGCGCCTTTCGGGGCGCCTTTCTTACGTCCGTGACCCGTCCTACCAGAGGTTGACACCTTTTCGAATCAGAAGAGGAGATGCCAGATGGCCACAGGGGTTAAGAGAACGCAGCGCGATTACACGATGGCTTTTAAGCTGGCCGTCGTGGAGCAGGTGGAAAAAGGCGAGCTGACCTACAGAGAGGCGCAGGCGCGCTATGGGATCCAGGGTCGCTCGACCGTTCTGGTCTGGTTGCGCAAGCATGGTCGCCAGAACTGGGGGCCGGTGGCACACTACGGTGGTATGGCCAAGCCAACTCGCCCCTCGCCAAGCCAGCCCCTGACGCCGGAGCAACGGATCAAGGAGCTGGAAACCCTGCTCAAAGAGTCCGAGGAGAAATCCCGGTTCTTTGAAGCGGTGATCGACGTGCTCAAGAAGGACTACGGGGTGCGCGTCGTAAAAAAGCCTTTGGGCAAGTCCTCGCGCAAGCGTCCGTCGAAGGATTGAGCGTCTCAAGGGCTTGCCGTTACATGGGCGTGAGCCGTCAAGCCCACTACCAGTGGCAGCGCCGAAGAGCGGCCGATGAGCGCAAACACGAGCGCATCGTGGCGCTGGTCAAGCATAGGCGGATGCGTCAGCCTAAAATGGGGACGCGCAAGCTGCACCACCTGATTTCCCCGGCGTTGTGCGCAGAGGGCATCGGTATTGGACGCGATGCACTGTTCGATCTGCTACGCGCCCGTCGCCTGCTGGTGCCAACCCGGCGCGCCTATCACAAGACGACAGACAGCCACCATCGCTTCAGGCGCCATCCGAACCTGCTCAAAGCTGGTCCCGAGCAAGTCCGACCCCAAGGTAGCGAGCAGGTTTGGGTTGCCGACATCACTTACCTGCCCACACGGGAGCGCTGCGCTTATCTTAGCTTGGTCACCGATGCGTACTCGCGCAAGATCGTCGGCTACCACGTCCATGACAGCCTGCACGCCGAGCACGTCGCCAAGGCGCTGAAGATGGCGCTCAGGAGGCGACTCACGAGCGGGCCGCTTGTGCACCATTCTGATCGCGGCATTCAGTATTGCTCAAACGAGTACCAGCGCATTCACCGCAAGCATGGACTGAGGTGTTCAATGACCGATGGCTACGACTGCTACCAGAATGCCTTGGCCGAACGCGTCAATGGCATTCTCAAGAACGAACTGCTCCTCCAGGTGCCGCTGGATTTGCACCAAGCGCGTCAGATGGTGGACCAGTCCGTCGCCATCTACAACACCGAGCGCCCGCACTGCTCGCTACAATTGAAAACGCCCGATGAGGTTCATCGGGCGTCGTCTAAAACCAGTCGATAGACTGTTGATCGTCCTAAATTGGTGTCAACGCTATTTAGGACGGGTCACCGTCGTCTGCGCGTGGACAAAAAAGGGCGCCCCGCAGGGCGCCCAGAATGGGAAGAACCGGAGGAGGTCGGTTCGACCCTTTTTGATGCTTAGTAGTGGTAAGCGGTTTCGCCGTGGGACGTGATGTCCAGGCCTTCGCGCTCTTCTTCTTCCGGGACCCGCAGACCGACGAACATGTCGGCGATCTTGAAGGCGACGAAAGCAACCACTGCCGACCATACGATGGTGATGATCACCGAGTAGGTCTGGATCCACACCTGGCTGGCGATCGAGAAGTCGTCGCCGCCCGTGCCGCCCAGGGACGGTGCTGTGAATACACCGGTCAGGATGGCACCGATGATGCCGCCGAGACCATGTACGCCGAACACGTCGAGCGAGTCGTCCGCGCCGAGCATGCGCTTGAGGCCATTCACGCCCCACAGGCAGATGAAGCCAGCCAGCAGGCCGATCACGATGGCGCCCATCGGGCCAACCGAGCCGCAGGCCGGGGTGATGGCCACGAGACCGGCAACCGCACCGGATGCAGCACCCAGCATGGAGGGCTTGCCCTTGAACATGGCTTCACCGACGCACCAGGCCAGCACTGCAGCGGCAGTGGCGAACAGGGTGTTGATGAAGGCCAGCGCTGCGCCCGAAGTGGCTTCCAGGTTGGAACCGGCGTTGAAGCCGAACCAGCCCACCCACAGCATCGAGGCACCGACCATGGTCAGCGTCAGCGAATGCGGGGCCATGGATTCACGACCGTAGCCGATACGCTTGCCAACCATGTAGGCACCAACCAGACCGGCAACACCGGCGTTGATGTGCACCACGGTACCGCCAGCGAAGTCCAGTGCGCCGTCGCCCAGCAGGTAGCCGCCCGGGCCCCAGACCATGTGGCAGATCGGCAGGTAGCAGAAGGTGAACCAGATCACCGAGAACAGCAGCACTGCGGAGAACTTCATGCGCTCGGCGAAGGCGCCGACGATGAGTGCGCAGGTGATGCCGGCGAAGGTGGCCTGGAAGGCGATGAACGCGTACTCAGGCAGCTTGGCTTCGTCGGTGAAGGTGTCTGCGAGGGTGTCGATGCTCACGCCGGACAGGAACAGCTTGTCGAGCGAGCCGATGAAGGGGCTGGCCTCGGTGAACGCCAGGCTGTAGCCGTAGAAGGCCCACAGCACGGAGATCAGCGAGAACACCACCATCACCTGCATCAGCACCGACAGCATGTTCTTGGAGCGGACGAGGCCGCCGTAGAACAGCGCCAGGCCGGGCAGGGCCATGAACAGAACGAGGAGGGTGGCAGTCATGATCCAGGCGACGTCACCCTTGTTGACCGTGGGTTCTGCGGCCATTTCGGCCGGTGCTTCAGCCACGGCTGCGGCTGCTTCAACAACTGCTTCGACAACGGGTGCCGTCGATTCCTGGGCGTAAACGCCGCCAGCAAAGCCGACGGTCACAGCCGCCAGCAGGATTGCAAATAGTTTTTTCATTTCTCAATCTCCCTTACAGGGCATCGGATCCGGTTTCACCGGTGCGAATGCGGATAGCCTGTTCCAGTTCGAAGACGAAGATCTTGCCGTCACCGATCTTGCCGGTGGACGCAGACTTCTCGATGGCCTCGATGGCCTGATCAAGGATGTCAGCGCGGATGGCCGCTTCGATCTTTACCTTGGGCAGAAAGTCGACGACGTATTCCGCGCCGCGGTAAAGCTCGGTGTGGCCCTTCTGACGACCGAAGCCTTTGACCTCGGTCACCGTGATGCCCTGAACACCGATCGCCGACAGTGCTTCACGCACTTCGTCGAGCTTGAACGGCTTGATGATGGCACTGATGAATTTCATGATTGCTCCACCTTTATTGCTGAGATCTCATTCATCCGGGCCCCTGTCTCTCGGGGCCCGAACACCCGAATCGCGCTCAGAATTCCTTGCTGAACGATGCGTAGAAACGGTCACCCGCTGCGTTCTTGCCGTTTGAGCCGAAACAGTAGGCTTCGCCCTTGGAGCAGCTGCCATCCGCATCGGAACCGGCGTAGTTGACTGCGAACGTGCCGAAGCCAACGTCCTTGCTCACACCGACGCCCCAGTCCATGTAGGAGGCGGCGCCGTTGTTCTTGATGATCTGGCGACCGACGTGAGCCGATGCCGCCCAGCCTTCGGCGAACTCGTACTCTGCGTTCAGCTCGAGGTAGTTGCTGTTGCGGGTGCTGGTGGTATTGGTGCCATTCCAGCCGAACAGCGTCTTCGACACGCCGTGCGAGTACTTGAGCTCGAGGATGTTCCAGCCCAGCGACAGATAGACTTCGGTCGTGTCCGGCGAGGACACGCCGCTGATCCCGCTGCCCGGGTAGAAGTAGCGCACTGCGCCTACGTCGTAGGAGAGCTGACCGACTTCATTGGCGAAACCGAAATACAGGTCCCATTCCATGCTGTTCTGCGACTTGGCGACATCGTCGACCCAGCCGACGTTCGACGCCCAGGTGCCGACATAGAAACCACTGGAGTGCGCGTAGTCGAAACCGCCCTGCAGGGCCGGGTTGCCCTGAGTTTGGCTGATGCCGCGGAAGACGTAATCCGTCGTCAGCGAGATGTTGCCGCTGAACGGGCTTTCTTCTTCGGCGTGCACAGCACCGACGAAGGTGAGGGAAGCCAGAACGGCGGTTGCGATGAGGCTCTTGCGCATGGTTCGCTCCTGAAGGAGTAGGGTTGTGTTTTGGTGAGCCAACCAATGCACACACCGTGCCAGTTTGCTGAATCCCTTTCTGTTGTTGGGCTTTGGACCGTTTCTACTGACTGTATCCGTTATGACTCAGTGGAGGAATGTGCACAAATGAGGCATGGAATCACTTTATGCACCATGTTGGTGCGTTGTGGCAAGTAATCGTGCGCCACTTTCGCGCATCGGCTGCAAAAGCACCGTCCGGCGCGCGTGCTAGACTGATGTTCTGTTCGTAATAAAGGCGGTGATCTCCATGGCAAATCCACGTATCTTCGATGAAATCGGGTCCAAACTCTCCGAACTCGCAGCTAACAGTCCGGCGCGCGATATCGAGAAGAATCTGAAGGCGGTGCTCTCCGGTGCTTTCGGCAAGCTCGATCTCGTGACGCGTGAGGAGTTCGAGGTCCAGCGCGAGATGCTTGCCCACGCGCGTCAGCGTCTGGCAGAACTCGAGGCGCGGGTTGCCGTGCTCGAAGCGGACGCAGTCGAGCGGGACAGCACACCGGACTGATCAGCCGAAGCGCCAGCTGCTGAATTAATTCTATTGTCATTATCGGGATCTCCGCTAGACTGACGCCCGGTCAGTTTTGGAGGTCCGGATGTCGATCGCGCTCGTGCGCACCCGCGCCGTTGACGGGCTCAATGCACCCGAAGTCACGGTCGAAGTGCACCTTTCGAATGGATTGCCCGCGTTCACGCTGGTCGGCCTGGCCGACACCGAAGTGCGCGAGGCCCGCGACAGGGTGCGTGCGGCCATCATCACCTCCCAGTTTGAGTTCCCACAGCGACGGATCACGGTAAACCTCGCGCCGGCCGACCTTCCGAAGGAGGGCGGGCGCTTCGATCTGCCGATTGCGCTCGGCATCCTGGTCGCGTCGGGGCAGGTCAAGGGCACCGGGCTGGATGCGCACGAATTCTGTGGCGAGCTCTCGCTCGATGGCAGTCTGCGCGGAATTCGCGGGGCGCTTGCAGCCGCGCTGGCTGCCGGGCGCCACCAGCGCGCGCTGGTGCTGCCGCTCGAGAATGCCGACGAGGCGGCGCTGGCGCGCGGTGTCAATGTGCTGCCCGCCACATCCCTGCTGGCCGTGTGCGCGCATCTGAACGGGCTCGAGTCCTTGTCTGCGCACCCGCCCCCCGCGGTGGGCGACGGTTTCGCGCTTGCGCCCGATCTGGCCGATGTCAGGGGGCAGTTCCAGGCTCGCAGGGTGCTGGAAGTCGCTGCAGCCGGCGGGCATTCGCTGCTCATGTATGGCTCGCCCGGTACCGGCAAGTCGATGCTGGCACAGCGCCTGCCGGGGTTGATGCCGCCACTGACCGAAGCCGAGGCACTCGAGAGTGCAGCCGTGCATTCACTCACAGGCCGGTTCGACGCCGCCAACTGGGGGCGGCGCACCTTTCGCGCCCCGCATCACTCGGCATCGGCTGCGGCACTGGTGGGCGGCGGGGCGATCCCGCAACCGGGCGAGGTGTCCCTGGCCCATCACGGTGTCCTGTTTCTCGATGAATTGCCCGAGTTCGACCGCAGGGTGCTGGAGTCGCTGCGCGAGCCGCTTGAAACCGGTCATGTCACGGTCTCGCGCGCGCGCCGGCGGGCCGAGTTTCCCGCACGATTCCAGCTCGTCGCGGCAATGAACCCCTGCCCCTGCGGTTATTCAGGTCATCCGACCCGGGCGTGCACGTGCACGCCGACGCAGATCTCCCGCTACCGTGCGCGCCTTTCCGGTCCGCTGCTCGATCGTATCGATCTGGTGGTCGAAGTGCCGGCGGTGTCCTACGAGGACCTTGCCGAAGCGTCCCGCGGCGAGTCGAGTGCAGCTGTCCGCGCCCGGGTGCTTCGGGCGCGAACGTTGCAGGTCGAGCGTCAGGGCATGCCGAACGCCGCGCTCGCGCCGGCGCAGGTGGATGCCTGCTGCGTGCCTGACGCGGCGGGGGCGGCCTTGCTGGCACAGGCCATGAGCCGCCTCAATCTGTCGGCGCGAGCCTATCACCGGGTGCTGCGGGTTGCGCGCACGCTCGCCGACCTGAATGAAGTCGCACAGCCCGGCGCCGCGCACATGGCAGAAGCCATTCAGTACCGGCGGGGGCTGGCTTCGCACTGAGCGTACGGAGTGTCCGTCGGGGCTCAGGTCCCGGCGTCTATCGGTTCTCCAGATATCGGCGCCAGCTGCCGAAATGGCTGATGTCGGTTGCGCCCTCGATACCGCTCGGCTCACAGATGAAGCCGGTTTCCTGACGGCCATCGGCGAGCGTGACCTTGCCCAGTCCGAGCGGGGCGGGGATGCCCGCCAGGAAGGTGCCCAGTTCGGCAGCTGGCAGTTCCCAGACTTCGACTTCGATGGCGGCGCCCCCTTGCGCAACCCGCACCATGCCGGGCCGGAACGGCGGGCCGCCGGCGAGTGCATAGAGCTTGTAATGCGGGCTGCTGACGGTGCGCTCGATCAACTGGGCACCACGCGAGGTGAGCTGGTGGTTGAGCGGAAGTCCTTTCAGGTGGGCGCCGCACACGACGACACGCAGGCGGTCGTGCTGCGCGACCGAAGCCAGCGCCGGCAAGGCGCTGTCGTGTCCGCCAGCCAGCGGCAGAGCATGATTGCGCTGTACCGCGTCGGCGAGGCTGAGCAGGTACTGATCGGTGAAGGCGCGGCCGAAGAGGGTTACGCCCCAGGGCAGGCCGTTGCGCATGAAGCCGGTCGGTACGGCAACCGCTGCATAGTCGAGCAGGTTCATGAAATTCGTGTAATAGCCGAGCTCGCTGTTGCGCAGTACGGGTTCAACTTCGAGTTCGGCGAGGGTGACCGGACGCCCGATGGTGGGCGTCAGCACGCAGTCGAGGCCCGCCAGCACGCTGTCGCACACGGCCTTGAGATCCTGCAGCCTGTACTGTGCGGTGAAGGTGTCGACCGCGGTCGCGCCGGGCGCCTTTGCCAGTACATCGCGGATCACTTTCAGGACGGCATCGGGATCGCGCTCGATCAGCGCGCCGGCGACCGCATAGCGCTCGGCGACCCACGGCCCTTCGTAGAGCAGACGGGCGGCCTCCAGAAAGGGCGAAAAGTCCATTTCGACCCGCTCGCCGCCGATGGCTTCAAGCTGCGCGATCGCGTCCGCGAAGAGTGCGGGCCCTTCCGAGCACCCGAAAAAGACCAGATCCTCGTCACGGGGCACGCCAAACCGGAACGGCCGCGGGCTGCCGAACGCGCTGCCATGGTTCCACGACGGGTTGCTGCGGCTGTAGCTGTCCCGCGCGTCGGGCACCGAGGTCAGCGCCATCAGCAGCGAGGCCTCGCGGGCCGTCGCGGTGAAGTAGGTGACGCAGTCCAGCGTGCGGCAGGCCGGCACCACGCCCGCCGCCGACAGCAGGCCGCGGGTGGGTTTGGTGCCGACCAGATTGTTGAGCGCCGCCGGCACCCGGCCCGAACCGGCGGTATCGGTGCCAAGCGAGAAGCTGGTGACACCCAGCGCCACCGCCAGTGACGAGCCTGCACTCGATCCGCCCGACGGATAGCCGGGCAGCACCGAGTTGCGGCAAGCGCCGTATGGTGAGCGGGTACCGTTGAGCCCGGTGGCGAACTGGTCGAGGTTGGTTTTGCCGAGCGGGATCGCACCGAGCGCGATCAGGCGTTCGACCAGCGTCGCCGAGCGTGACGGCGTGCAGGCGAAGGCCGGGCAGGCCGCGGTGGTGGGGACGCCGGCGAGGTCGATGTTGTCCTTGATCGCGAAGGGAATGCCGTACAGCGGCAGGTCCACCGGCGAGTGCTCGTCGAGCGCGGCGAGGTAAGGTTCGAGCTCGGTCTCGTCGAGCAGGTGGATGAAGAGCCTGTATTCCGGATTCAGCTCGGCCGAGCGCGCACGGAGTGCTGCAATGAGGTCGCGCGGCTTGAGACTACCGTCGCGATAGGCGGCCAGCAGCGCATCGATGCGCAAGTCGTACGGGTGTTTGGGCAACAGGGTGTTCATGCTTCCTCCAGGATCAGGACGCGCTGGCCGGCGCGCACCGGTGAGCCGGGCTGCACCCGGACTTCCTTGACGATGCCGTCGCGCGGCGCGGTGAGCGGGATTTCCATCTTCATCGATTCGAGAATGACCAGGGTGTCGCCCTCGGATACGCGCGCGCCGGCCTCGACCTTGACCTGCCACAGGTTGCCGGCGATATGGCTTTCGATCGCATGTTCGCCTTCGCCCAGCGGCGCGTCCTCGCCGATGTCGGGGGCGACTTCCTCTGCGTCGAAATGCGCCTGGCCGGTCGCGATCCAGCGTTCGCGCTCGGCATCGAAGGCGGCGCGCTGCTGGGTACGGAAGTCGGCGATGCCCTCGGCTTCGCGGGCGAGGAAGTCCTGGTAGTCGGCCAGCTTCAGCGTGGTGTGCTCGATCTGCACCGGGTAGCGTCCGAGGGGAAAGTCGCGGCGGATGCGCAGCAACTCGTCGGCGGCGACGGGGAAGAAGCGCACCTGATCGAAGAAACGCAGCAGCCAGGGCTTGCCGCCAAAGGCGTCGACCGCGCGGTAGCGGTTCCACATCTGCAGCGTGCGGCCGACGAACTGATAGCCGCCGGGGCCTTCCATGCCGTAGATGCACATGTAGGCGCCGCCGATGCCCACCGAGTTCTCCGCGGTCCACGTGCGCGCCGGGTTGTACTTGGTGGTGACCAGGCGATGGCGCGGGTCGAGCGGTGTCGCCACGGGTGCGCCGAGATACACGTCACCCAGCCCCATCACCAGGTAGCTGGCCTCGAACACGGTGCGCTGCACGGCTTCAAGGTTGGGCAGATCGTTGATGCGGCGGATGAACTCGAGGTTGCTCGGGCACCATGGCGCGTCCTTGCGCACCGTGGTCATGTACTTCTCGATCGCCAGCTGGCAGGCGGGGTCGTCCCACGACAGCGGCAGATGCACGACGCGCGACGGCACTTCGAGATCGTCGCGTTCGCACACTGCGGTCCACAGTGCCGCCACGCGCTTGAGCAGGGTGGCCAGCGGCAGGGTCTCCGGGCGGTAGTGCAGCTGCAGCGAGCGGATGCCCGGGGTCAGGTCGATGAGGCCGTCGAGCGCCAGCGCCTCGATGGCCTGCATCAGCGCATGGGCGCGGAAGCGCAGCACCAGGTCGAGTTCGGGGGGGCCGACTTCAAGCAGCACATGGGTATCGCCCGAGACACGCGCGACCAGCCGGGTGTCGTCGCTGCCGATGTCGAGCACGATGGGTGAGGCCAGCTCGATGGCAACCGAGCTGGCCGGGCAGGCCTGCGCCAGGCTGGCGGCTTCGGTGTCGCGTGCCTGCGCCAGTGTGCGAGCCGTTTCCAGACTGACCGGAATGAAGCGCAGCTTGTCGCCGGCTTTCAGCTGACCGAGTTGCCACAGGTCGGCTTCGATCACCGTCACCGGGCACACGAAACCGCCCAGGCTGGGGCCGTCGGGGCCGAGGATGACCGGCATGTCGCCGGTGAAGTCCACTGCGCCGACCGCATACGGGTTGTCGTGGATGTTGGACGGATGCAGGCCGGCCTCGCCGCCGCTGTCGCGTGCCCAGTCCGGTTTGGGGCCGATCAGGCGCACGCCGGTGCGGCTGGAATTGAAATGCACCTCCCAGTCGGTGGCGAAGAAGCGCTCGATATATTCCTGGCGGAAATACTCCGGTGCGCCGTGCGGGCCGTAGATGACGCGCAGCTTGCGCGCGGGCTGCAGCGGTGGCGTGAGCGCAGCAGGCAGGCTGGCGCCGGCGGCAGTGTCCGCAAGCGGGAACAGGTGCAGCACGTCGCCACCGCGCAGCGCGCGTCCGCCATGGCCGCCGAACTGGCCGAGGGTGAAGGTGCTCTTGCTGCCGAGGTAATCGGGAACATCGACGCCACCGCGCACGCACAGATAGCTGCGCGCACCTGCGCCGGCGATGGTGCCAAACACCAGCCGGCCGCCCGCGGGCACGAAGATCGCGGTGTTCATCGGCTGCGGTGTGTTGTCGAGGCTGAGCGGGATGCCGGCGCCGGTGACGGCCACGACCGCATCGCAGTTGAAGCGGATGATGGGGCCGCTCATGGTGATCTCGAGCCCGGCTGCGCCCTGGTCGTTGCCCAGCAGGCTGTTACCCAGGCGCAGCGCACGGTCGTCCATCGGCCCCGAGGGGGGCACGCCAACGGCCCAGTAACCGAGGCGGGCGGGCCAGTCCTGCACCGTGGTCTGCGTGCCGGCGGTGATGAACTCCATGCTGTGGCTGCGGTAGCGCAGGCCCTCGAGGCAGCGCGTCCAGGGCTGGCCGCTGGCGAAAGGCGTGTCCGCCAGAATCTGGCGCAGGTAGTCGCGGTTGGTTTCCACACCGTAGAGCCGGCTCTCCGCCAGGGCCGTATCGAGACCGGCAATCGCCGCATCGCGGTCGGATGCGTGGGCGATCAGCTTGGCGATCATCGGATCGAAATAGGGCGGAATCTCGCAGCCGGCTTCGACCCAGGTGTCGATGCGCAGCGCGCGCCCGTCTGTCGCCGGAAAGCTCACCGAGGTCAGCAGGCCGGGGCAGGGCTGAAAGTCGCGGCCGGGGTCTTCCGCGTAGAGCCGGGCCTGGATGGCGTGGCCCTGCGGCTTGAGCGTGGCGGCGAGCGCGGCGAGCGGCGGCATGTCGCCCGCGGCCAGCTTTACCATCCACTCGACCAGGTCCACGCCCCACACCTGTTCGGTGACACCGTGCTCGACCTGCAGCCGGGTATTCACTTCGAGGAAGTAGAAGGCGCCGGCCTCGCTGTCATAGACGAATTCGACGGTGCCGGCAGAGCGGTAACTGACCGCGCGACCGAGACGGACGGCCGCCTCGCACAGCGCTTCGGCCATGCCCGCGGGCAGGTTCGGCGCCGGGGTCTCTTCGAGCACCTTCTGGTTGCGGCGCTGCACCGAGCAGTCGCGCACGCCGAGCGCGATGACCTCGCCCGCACCGTCGCCAAAGATCTGCACTTCCAGGTGGCGTGCGCGCTGGATGTACTTCTCGATGAATACGCCCGAGTCGGAGAAGTTGTTCTCGCCCAATCGGCGCACGGCCTCGAACTGCTGTGCCAGTTCGTCGGCGCTGCGGCACACGCGCATGCCGATGCCGCCGCCGCCGGCAGTGCTCTTGAGCATCACCGGGTAGCCCACGGTGTCGGCGGCAGCGAGGGCGTCGGCTACCGAGTCAAGCAGTTCCGTGCCTTCGAGCATCGGCACGCCGTGCGCCTTGGCCAGCGCGCGTGCGGTGTGCTTGAGGCCGAACACGCGCAGCTGCTCGGGCGTGGGGCCGATGAAGGCAATGCCGGCGGCTTCGCAACGCTCGGCAAAGGCCGCGTTCTCGGACAGGAAGCCGTAGCCGGGGTGGATGGCGCCGGCACCGGTGTCGCGGGCGATGGCGAGGATCTTGTCCACCGCCAGATAGGTGCTGGCGGCGGCGCCTTCACCCAGGCTGTGGGCTTCGTCGGCTTCGATGATGTGGCGACTGGCGGCGTCCGCTTCCGAGTAGACGGCCACGCCGCCGGTGCCGAGTTGGCGCAGCGTGCGCAGGATGCGGCAGGCGATGGCGCCGCGGTTGGCGATCAGGACTTTGTTGAACATGGTCTCACCCGATTCTTGTCGAGCTGTGGCGGGTCGTCCCGCCGGAGATCGGAACCGCGGAGGTCGTCCTCCGGGTGATTCGTTGGCTCAGTCCCAGATCAGCACTTCGGCCGGGGTCGGGTTGTAGCCGTTGCAGGGGTTGTTGAGCTGGGGGCAGTTGGAGATCAGCACGATCACGTCCATCTCGGCGCGCAGCTCCACATACTTGCCGGCGCCCGAGATGCCGTCCTCGAAGGTGAGGCCGCCCTCGGGCGTGACCGGCACGTTCATGAAGAAGTTGATGTTGGCGCCGATGTCGCCCTTGGCCAGGCGGCCGTCGTGCAGGCAGCCGCACAGAAAGTTGTCGCGGCAGGCGTGCATGTGCAGCTTGTCGAGCGCATAGCGCACGGTGTTGCTCTCCTGCGCGCAGGCGCCGCCCAGGGTGTCGTGGCGACCGCAGGTGTCGGCCACGATGGTGAGCATCGGGCGTCCGAGATTGGAGTACAGCACGCTGCCGGTGGTCAGATAGACATTGGCCTGGCGGCGCAGGGTGCGTTGCGGGTCGTAGCGCTCCTTGGGGTTGGCGACGCCGTAGAACAGGGTGTCGACCGCCTGGTTGCCTTCGAGGTCTAGCAGGCGCACGGTCTGGCCGGCCTTGACTTCGCCCACCCAGGGTTCGCCTGCCGGGATGATGTGGCGGGCGACGGCAGCTTCGGGATTCAGTGTGCTGGAGGTCAGGGTACTCATGTCGGGTTGCCTCACAGATAGAGGTTTTCGGTGTTGATGAAGCCGCGCTCGTTTTCCGGGCGGGAGCTGCGGCAGTGCTCGGCGACGCCGGCTTCGGCCTGCATCCAGGTCAGCTGCACCGGCTTGGGTGCATACACGGGCGACGGGTCCATCGGATGCTGCAGGGCGGTCATCACCACCAGGGTGTCCATCGGCGCATAGAGCTCGATGACGTCGCCGGCCTTGCTGTTGCCGGGCACGAAGTGCATGCCGCCACTCGCATCGACGGTGACCTTGGAGAACAGGTTGAGCACCATCAGCAGGTCTTCCACGCCCATGCCCCACTTGCCGAGCTCGACCAGCAGATTGTCGGTGCCGTTGCGGTGACACGCGTTGCGCAGGGTCTGGTACGGGCCTTCGCCGTATTTCGCTTTCACCTCGGCGGCATCGAGCACGCCGCCCAGGCTGTCGCTCCAGCCTGCGGTGTCCTCGGTGATCGCCGCGAGCACCCGACCCATGTCGGAGTACAGACAGTGACCGCGGCTGAGTTTGGCGGTGTGTTGGCACTTGAGCGAGTCGGGCAGGTTGAGGCGCTCGGTCTTCTCGTGGGCGTTGAACAGCAGCAGGCTGACGTTGGCGCCGCCTTCGATGTCGGTGACACGCAGCAGGCGTCCGCGACGCAGCACGAAGGAGCGGTGGCCGCCGCCGGGCAGCAGCTCTTCGGCGAGCGCGGGGTAAGGCAGGGGGGAGGCGTGTGTGGTCATGGTGTCCTCTTCATGCAGTCTTGAGCGCGCCGGTGACATGCTCCGGCAGCGCGGCGACGGCCTCGCGGGTGGCGTGGCGGTCGAGATTCAGGGGAATGTCGTAGGTGATGCGGGCGCCGTAGGCACCTGGCTCGTGCGGGTCGTGGCGAACCTTGTCGAACACCAGCAGGCGGGTGCCCAGCGTGAAGCCCTCGGACAGGTCGTGGGTCACCATCAGCACCGTGAGGCGGGTTTCCTGCCACAGCTCCAGCAGCAGCGCATGCATGTCCTTGCGGATGCCGGGGTCGAGCGCGCCGAAGGGCTCGTCGAGCAGCAGCATGCGCGGCTTCATGATCAGCGCCTGCGCAATCGCGAGGCGCTGCTGCATGCCGCCGGAAAGCTGGCTCGGATACTTGTCCAGCGAATGGCCCAGTCCGACCCGCTTGAGCAGGGTTGCGGCCTGCTCGCGGGCTTCGGCCTTGGCGCGGCCGAACAGGCGACCGAGGAAGGGCGCGCGCGGCAGCTCCAGCCCGAGGGCGACGTTGTCGAGCACGCTCAGGTGCGGCAGCACCGAATAGCGCTGGAACACGATGCCGCGGCTGGCGTCGGGCTCGGTGGCCAGTGGCTTGCCGTCGAGCAGGATCGTGCCGCGACTGGGCGCCTCCTGGCCGAGCAGCATGCGCAGGAAGGTCGATTTGCCGCAGCCCGATGCGCCCACCAGCGCGCAGAACTCGCCCTCTTCGATGTCCACCCGCAGGTTTTCCAGCACGACCTGATTGCCGTAGGTCTGCCACAGATTGCGTACCTGGATGTAGCTCATGCCCGACCTCCTTCGTACCAGGGGAAGGCGGCGCGGGTGAGGCGCTTCAGGCCGAAATCCATCAGCCAGGCGAGCAGCGTGATCCAGGCCACGTAGGGCAGGATCACGTCCATGGCCAGGTAGCGCCGGACGAGGAAGATGCGGTAGCCCAGACCATCGGTCGAGGCGATCGCTTCGGCCGCAATCAGAAACAGCCAGGCCGAGCCAAGCACCAGTTGCAGTGCGATCAGCAGGCGCGGCAGCAACTGCGGCAGGACCACGCGCAGGATCAGCGTCCAGGTGTTGGCGCCCAGGGTCTGCGCCTTGATCAGCAGTTCGACCGGAATCTCGCGGGCGCGCTGTTCGATGTCGCGGGCAATGACCGGGGTGATGCCGATCACGATGAGCATGACCTTGGAGAACTCATCGAGGCCGAAGACGATGAACAGCACCGGCAGGATGGCCAGAGGTGGAATCATCGACAGCACCGTGAGCAGCGGTGACAGCGAGATGCCGAACATTGGCAGCGTGCCCGACAGCACGCCGAGGCAGAGCCCAAGCGTTGCGGCAATCGCGAGGCCCATGCCCAGGCGCTTGAGGCTGGAAGCGGTGTCGTCCCACAACAGGTAGCGGCCTGTGCGCACGTCTTCGGTCAGGGCCATGCGGTCCACTGCGGCGGCCATCTGCACCACGCTGGGCAAGAGCTTGTCCTGCGGATTCTCCGCCAGTCGGGTGGCCGAGCCGGCGAGATAGGCGATCAGCAGCAGTGCGAATGGCAGGATCGCCAGACTCACTCGCCAGCTGCGACCGGGGCGTCGATTGATGAGGCGCATCTTGAGGGTTCCGGATAGGGCTGGGTGCCGGCGTTCGCACCCACGGCGGTGGCCGTGCGGGCGCGAACGCGAGGCAGGGCGTCGGCTGTGCTTAGTTCAGCTTGCCGTCGGCGGCCATCTTCATGAAGCTGGGGTCGAAGCGCAGTTTCACGTTCTTCGCGTCGCCGGTCGTGCCAGTGGCGAAACTCATGCCGATGGCGTCTGCGCTGCGTGCACCTTCGCCGAGCAAGCCATGCTTGAAGCTGAACTGTGCAACCTTGGTCATGGTGGTCGGCAGGGACTTGCTGGTGGCGAAGGCGACGGCTTCCGGTGCGGTATAGAACATCTTGGTTGCCGCCAGTTGCGCTTCGTAACCTGCCAGGTCGGTGCCCGAGGCTGCCGCCATGTGCTCACGTGCGGCCTTGCCTGCCGGCGTGTCGGCGCTCATTACCGACATCACTTCGTACCAGGCGCCGGTCAGCGCCTTGCCGAGCGCGGGGTTCTCGGCCAGCGTCTTGCTGTTGACCACCATCAGGTCGATGATCTCGCCGGGAATCTTGCTTGAGTCGAACACCTTGGTGACGTTCGGCGTGGCAGCCACTTCGGCGAGCAGCGGGTTCCAGGTGACGACGGCATCCACGCCGGAGGTGGCGAAGGCGGCGACGAGGTCGGCATCCGAGGTGTTGACCACCTTGGTGTCGCGCTCGCTCATGCCGGCGGTCTCAAGCGCGCGTGCCAGCAGGTAGTGGGAGACGGAGAGTTCGACCAGGTTGACCGGCTTGCCCTTGAGGCTGGCAACGGTCTTGCCCTTGCCTTTGATGACAATGCCGTCGTTGCCGTTGGAAAAGTCGCCGATGATCAGTGCGGTGGTATCGACGCCGCCTGCTGCGGGGATCGTCAGCGCATCCATGTTGGTCATGGCGCAGCCGTCGAAACTGCCTGCGGTGTATTGGTTGATCGACTCGATGTAGTCATTGACCTGCACGACATCGACCTTGATGTCGTACTTCTTCGCCCACTTTTCCATGATGCCGGACGACGCGGCGTACTCCCATGGCATCCAGCCGGCGTAGATGGTCCAGCACACCTTGAAGTCTTTCTTGGGCGCAGCCTGGACCGGGGCGGAGACCGCCATCGTGAGGGAGAGCAGGGCTGCTGCGGCAGCAGAGAAAAGGCGGGACTTGCGCATGAAAACCTCCTGTTCGGTTAACGGTTCGGGCGGGAGCGGCGCATCACGAGATGCTTCGTTCTCCCGGGCTTTTGTCCCGCCGTGTAACCTCGAAAGAGGTCGATAACTCTCGGACCAGACACCTGCTCGCGCAGGCCGGAACCCTAGTCATCTATTTCAAATTGTGGCGCGTGAAGTTCGGTGAATCGAACCGCTCCTGCACAAAAACAATAAAGCCAGAACCGTGCCACCTGCATATGGCGCGATCTCAAGGAACATTGAAGGCGTTCCGGTTCTATGAGGTCGATTCTGCGCACCAGCTTTGGGATTAATGCACTGGAATGGTGCGGAACTGAGTGGCGCGAAGAGGGTAGTCCCCGCGTATCATGACGCCTTCCCGTACGGTGCCCCCGTGTGCTGAAAGGGCGTTGCGCAGGCGTTCCGTTCTGCCTGCCCTGGGCCCTGCGATCGGCCGATCATCGAATAACGACAACCTTCATGCCTTCAAGCTCCCCCTGGCTGGCCTGGGTACTGGCCGCGCTTGCCGCGATCGGCCCGTTTGCCATCGACACCTACCTTCCGGCGTTTCCGCAGATGGAGGCGTCGCTCGGCGCCACGCAGGTCGCAGTGCAGCAGACGCTGACTGCCTACATGGCGACCTTTGCCTTCATGGTGTTGTGGCATGGTGCGCTCGCGGACCGCTTCGGGCGGCGGCGGGTGCTGATCTGGGCGACAGCCCTGTTTGCGGTCGCGTCGATGCTGTGTGCCGTGGCGCCGAGCATCGAATGGCTGTGGGTGGGACGTGCGGTGCAGGGCCTGTGCGGTGGTGCCGGCATGGTCGTGGGGCGGGCGGTGATTCGCGATATTCACGAAGGCCCGCAGGCACAGCGGTTGATGTCGCGGGTGATGATGATCTTTGGCATCGCGCCCGCAATCGCACCATTGATTGGTGGTCTCCTGCTCGCGGTGGCCGACTGGCGTGCCATCTTCGTCTTCCTCGGCTTCTTCGGCGTGGCCCTGAGTGCGCTGACCTGGCGCTACCTGCCCGAGACCCTGTCCGAGGAGGCGCGCCAGCCGCTTCATCCGGCTTCGCTCGTTCGCGCCTATCGTGGCGTACTGAGCAACCCTGACTTCCTGCTGCTGGTGTTTTCGGTGGCGCTGATGTTCAACGGTTTCTTCATCTACGTGCTGTCGGCGCCGGTGTTCGTGATGACGCACCTCGGGCTCGGGCCGCAGGATTTCGCCTGGCTCTTCGTGCCCGTGGTGGCCGGGATGATGTTCGGTTCCGGCCTGTCCGGCCGGGTGGCCGGGCACTGGTCTCCCACGCGCGCGATTGCGGTCGGTTTCGCCATCATGCTCGGTGCGGCTGCGGGCAGCGTGCTGCTTGCCGCGAGCGAGCCCGCGCAGCGCCTGCTGCTGGTTCTTCCCATTTCGATCTATGGCGTGGGCATGGCGCTGGCGATGCCCAGCATGAGCATTCTTGCGCTCGACCTCTTTCCGCAACGCCGGGGTATGGCCTCCAGTTGTCAGAGCTTCGTGCAGGTGGGCATGAATGCGTGCACCGCAGGGGTGATTGGGCCGCTGCTGTGGAAGTCGCCGGTCACCCTTGCCGCCGGCATGTGCATGTTCGCGGCGCTGGCCCTGATCGGCTTTCTGACCTGGCGCCGCCGGGCACTGCCGGTGTGACTGTTATCTCCCTGTAATACGCCGTGACGATACTCGCAGGCTGACTGCGAGTGCGGTGACAGAAACGACAGGGAGATTCGAATGCGTACAACAATTCGTGCCGCGCTGCTGTGCGCCGGCCTCGTGTCCATGCCCGCGCTGGCTGCGCCGGCGGTACTGTGGGAAAAGGTCTGGTCCTACGATCATGCGGCTGGCAATGCCGCAGGGCAGAAAGCCGAGATTCCTGCCTACGACCCGCTCAACGATACCTTGTGGGTGGCGGGTGTGGCTGGCGTCGATGTACTCAATGCCCGCACTGGCGCGCTGATTCGCCACATCGACCTGTCCGCGCTGGGCGACGTCAATAGCGTCGCGATCAGAAATGGCGTGGCTGCGGTCGCAATTGCCGCACCGGATCACACCCAGCCCGGCGTTGTGCAGCTCTTCAACAGCAACACCTTTGCCGCGGCCGAGCGTATCCAGGTCGGCGCGCTGCCCGACATGGTGACCTTCACGCCTGACGGTTCGCGTCTGCTTGTCGCCAACGAAGGCGAGCGCGCGGTGATGACGGATCCGAGCTCGACAGATCCGGCCGGTAGCGTGAGCGTCATCGACATGAGCAGCCGCACGGTCGTCGCCACTGCGGGCTTCGCGGGCGTGGCTGGCAGCGACAGTGTGCGGCTGTTTCCCGGCAAGACGGCCGCTGTCGATCTCGAGCCCGAATACATCGCGGTTTCGCCCGATGGCAGCAAGGCCTATGTGAGCCTGCAGGAAGCCAACGCGGTGGGCATTCTCGATCTCGAAACGAACACCTTCACCGAGGTCAAGAGCCTCGGCACCAAGGATTACAGCCTGCCGGGCCAGGGGATCGACCCTTCCGACAAAGACGGCAGCGTCGCCGTGCGCACCGTGCCGGTCAAGGGCATGTACATGCCCGACACCATTGCGACCTATGTCGCGGGCGGGCAGACCTATCTGGTGACGGCGAACGAAGGCGACACGCGTGACGAGGAGGTGCGCATCAAGGACAAGAGCGTGCAGCTCGACCCCAGCATCTTCCCGGATGCGGCCGAGCTGAAGAAGGATGAGAACCTCGGCCGACTCACCATCTCGCCGTTCGACGGACTCAACGCCAACGGCGAGCATGAAGCGCTGTACTCATACGGCAGTCGCTCGTTCTCGATCCGCGACGCCAATGGTGATCTGGTGTTCGACAGTGGTGACGATTTCGAGCGGCTGCTCGGCGAGCGTTTTCCGGACATCTTCGACGACGGTCGCAGCGACAACAAGGGCCCGGAGCCCGAGGGCCTGGCCCTGATGGATGTGGGCGGCCGGATGCTGGCCTTCATCGGCTTTGAACGCACGCTGGAAAAGCTGGCAACCGCAGTGATTGCGATCTACGACATCACCGACCCGCTGCAGTCCAGCTTTCTCGACTTCATCGTCAGTCCGGGGGATCTGGCGCCGGAAGGGCTGGTCGCCTTCAGCCGCGATGGCGGCTATTTCCTGGCGGTGTCGAGTGAAGGCTCGGATACCACCTCGCTGTTCCGCATCAACTTGGTGCCGGAGCCGGGCGGCGTCGCGCTGGTGCTGACTGCGCTCGGCCTGCTCGGGGTGATTCGGCGCAAGCGCTGAAGCCTGCGCGCTGCAAGGAGGGGGCGCGTCCCCCTCAGCACTGCTGCCAGGGCAGGCCGTCGAAACGCCAGCCGTTTACCGCGTTGCGGTGATGGCTGTCGTCGAGTTCGCCCTCAAAGCCGTGGCTGACATTGAATACATTGGAAAAACCCGCCTCGATCAGCGCGTTGCCTGCCGCCTCCGAGCGGTTTCCGCTGCGGCAGATCAGCACGACCGGGCGTTCTCCGCCATGTCCGGCAAGCTTCTTGACCTCGCCGACGAAGTGCGGGTTGATCTCCCAGTCGGGGCCGTCATTCCACGAGACATGGATGGCACCCACGGGATGACCGACGAAGAGGAATTCGATCTCGCTGCGCACATCGATCAGCAGCGCTTGCGGGTCGGCCTGCAGCAGGGCGAAGGCTTCTTTGGGGCTGAGGTGTTTCATTCGAATCTGTCTCCTTTAGCGGAGAATTATATTCGGTTGTTCGAATGAAGCGGGTGGCGAACGGGACGCGTCCTGCACGTCCCGCTGCGTCCGTCAGGCGGCTTCGCCGAGATAGGCTGCGCGCACCTTGGGGTCGGCCAGCAGTTCGTCACCGCTGCCGGTAAGGGTGATCTTGCCCGATTCCATCACGTAGCCGCGCTGTGAAAACTCGAGCGCCAGGTTGGCGTTCTGCTCCACCAGCAGGATGGTGACGCCTTCCTTGGCGACCGACTGCACGACTTCGAAAATCTTTTCCACCACCAGCGGCGCGAGACCCATCGAGGGTTCGTCGAGCAGCAGCAGTTTGGGGCGCGACAGCAGGGCGCGGCCGATGGCCACCATCTGCTGCTCGCCACCGGACAGCGTGCCCGCGACCTGCTCCAGGCGCTCCTTGACCCGCGGCAGCATGGTGTAGACCTTTTCCAGGTCGGCCTCGATGCCGTCGTTGTCCTTGCGGCTGTAGGCGCCCATGCGCAGGTTTTCTTCCACCGTCAGGCGGGTGAAGATGCCACGGCCCTCGGGCACCAGCGCGATGCCCTGGCGCAGGCGCTTGTGTGCCGGCAGGGAATTGATTGACGCGTCGTTGTAAAGGATGTCGCCGCCTTCAAGCGGGAGCAGGCCGGCGATTGCGTTCAGGGTGGTGGTCTTGCCGGCGCCGTTGGCACCGATCAGGCACACCAGTTCGCCCTTGGCCAGCTCGAGATCGATGCCTTTTACCGCGTGAATTCCGCCGTAGGCAATCTGCAGGTTCTTCAGCTGGAGCAGGGGTGAGGAGGGCTTATGCTGCATGCTTGCCACCCCCCAGGTAGGCGTTGATCACGGCTTCGTTCCTTTGTACTTCGGCAGGCACGTCTTCGGCGATCTTGCGTCCGAAGTCGAGCACCGCGACACGGTCGCACAGCCCCATCACCAGCTTCACGTCGTGTTCGATCAGCATCACGGTGACCCCGTCATGGCGGATCTGCTCGATCAGCACCTTAAGCTGGGCGGTTTCGGTGGCGTTCATGCCTGCAGCGGGTTCGTCCAGCGCCAGCAGTTGCGGCTCGGTGGCCAGGGCGCGGGCGATCTCGAGTCGGCGCTGGTCGCCGTAGGAGAGGTTCTTTGACACGGTTTGCGAAAAGCGCTCGATGCCGACGTACTTGAGCATCTCGTAGGCACGCTCGGTGGTGAGGCGCTCTTCCTCGCGGGTGAAGCGGTTCTGCGTCAGGATGCCCCACACGCCCGCCTTGGTGCGGATGTGGTGGCCGGCCATGACGTTCTCGAGTGCGGTGAGATCGCGGAACAGGCGAATGTTCTGAAAGGTGCGGGCAATGCCGCGGCCGACGATCTTGTGCGGCTTGCCCGAAGGCAGTTCGCTGCCGTTGAACACGAACTCGCCGCCATCGGGAATGTAGGAGCCGGTCAGCACGTTGAAGAAGGTGGTCTTGCCCGCACCGTTGGGGCCGATCAGGCCGTAGACCTCACCCTTGCGGATGGTCAGCGAAACATCGGTGAGCGCCTGCAGACCGCCAAAGCGCTTGCCCACATTGCGGGCGTCTAGCAGCGTAATCATTGGGTGTCCCGGTGCAGGTTTTCGGGGTGGGCGTAACGTGCGCGGGCCGGAATCAGACCGGACGGGCGCAGCAGCATCATCAGGATCATGGCAAGGGAAAGCAGCAGCATGCGAAGGACTTCAGGGTCGAGCAGGACGTGGCCGAACAGCGTCTGCTGCAGCGGCACGGCGACGTCACGCAGGATCTCGGGCAGCAGGGCGAGCGCGAAGGCGCCGACGATGGCACCGGCAATGTTGCCCATGCCGCCGAACACCACCATGGTCAGTACCGCGATGGACTCCATCAGCGAGAAGGACTCCGGCGACACGAAGCCCTGGAAGGCGCCGAACAGGCAGCCGGCCACGCCGCCGAAGGTGGCGCCAAGCGAGAAGGCGAGCAGCTTCATGTTGCGGGTGTTGATGCCGATGGCCTTGGCAGCGAGCTCGTCATCGCGCATCGCGGCCCAGGCGCGACCCACGCGCGAGATCTGCAGGCGCTGGACAAAGATGATCGAGCCCACCACGCAAGCGAGGAAGAAGTAGTAGTAGAGGTAGAGCGAGTGGATGGAAATGTCTTCGGTGACCTGCAGGTTGCGGGCCAGATCCCAGCCGAACAGGTTGATCGAATCAAGACCGTTGATGCCTTGCGGCCCGTTGGTGATGTTGATCGGGTAGTTCAGGTTGTTCATGAAGATGCGGATGATCTCGCCGAAGCCGAGCGTGACGATGGCGAGATAGTCCCCTCGTAATCGCAACACCGGAAAGCCCAGCATGATGCCCGCCATCCCCGCAAAGGCCGCGCCCAGCGGCAGCACGATCCAGAACGGCAGGTGCAGATCGAAGTGCGGCGAGGCAAGGAAGGCAAAGGTATAGGCGCCGACCGCATAGAACGCGATGTAGCCGAGGTCGAGCAGGCCGGCAAAACCCACCACCAGGTTGAGGCCGAGCGCCAGCATCATGTAGAGCAGGGCGAAGTCGAGAATGCGTACCCAGCTGCGGCCGAACTGCATGGCGATGATGGGGGCCGCGATGGCGATGATGATGATGAGCCAGCGTGCGGCCATCGGGTTGCGTTTGCCCAGCCAGGGCACCGCGGAGACGAGTTCGTTCATGTGTTCATGCCTCCCTTATGCCCGGTCCGACACGCGTTCGCCGAGCAGGCCGGTGGGCTTGAAGATCAGCACCAGGCCCAGAATGATGAAGGCGAAGATGTCCTGGTAGGACGAGTTGAGGAAGCCGAAGGTGAGGTGCTCGATGTAGCCCGCGCCGAGCGACTCGACCAGCCCCAGCACAATGCCGCCGAGCATGGCGCCGCCGAGGTTGCCGATGCCGCCGAGCACAGCTGCGGTAAAGGCTTTCAGGCCGGGCATGAAGCCCATGCCGTAGTGGGCAATGCCGTAGTTGCTGGCGAACATCACGCCGGCCACTGCAGCCAGTGCGGCACCGATGACGAAGGTGAACGCGATCACGGTGTTGGTGTCGACACCCATCAGGCTGGCGACGCGGTGGTTCTCCGCGGTGGCGCGCATGGCGCGGCCGATGCGGGTTTTATTCACCAGCAGGCTGAGGCCGATCATGATCAGCGCCGACGAGATGATGATGAAGATCTGCACCGGGGTCACAAACACGCCTTCGATGGGCTGCATCGGGGTGGTCGAGATCAGCTGCGGGAAGGTGTGGTAGTTGCGGCCCCAGATGATCATGGCCAGGGTCTGCAGCAGGAAGGACATGCCGATGGCGGTGATCAGCGGTGCCAGGCGGGGGGCGTTGCGCAATCGTCGATAGGCCAGACGTTCCATGGCGTAGCCGATCATCATGCACACCGGTATCGCCACCATCAGCGAGATCGTCAGCATCGTGATCGGAGACATGCCCGGGGCTACGCCCATCAGGAACATCATGGTCTGCAGGGCGGTCAGGGCGCCAACCATGAGCACATCGCCGTGGGCAAAGTTGATCAGGCCGAGAATGCCGTAAACCATCGTGTAGCCAAGCGCGATCAGTGCGTAGACGCTTCCGATCACCAGGCCATTCAGAACTTGCTGGATGAGAGTTTCCATCGTGGTCTTTTGGAAGGGTGAGACAAGAGAAGGGGTAAGGGCTGAAAGGCCGGGGCGGCTGTGAACGCTGGCAGCGCGGCTCTGCAGGCCTTACACCTCGAAAACCGGGGGCTTTCGCCCCCGGAACGGGATTACATCGCGACCCAGTTGCCGTCCTTGAACTGATACAGGGTGATGGCGCCTTCCTTGATGTCGCCCTTCTCGTCGAACGCGACATTGCCGGTTACGCCCGGAACAGACGAGGCCTTGAGCGCGGGCAGGTACTTGCTCGGCTCGACCGAATCGGCCTTCTGCATGGCCGTGATCATGGCAGTGGCCGCATCGTAGGCATACGGCGAGTAGATCTGCACATCGGCGCCGAAGCGCTTCTTGAAGCGATCGCGGAACTCGGCGCCGCCAGGCATCTTGTCGAGCGGCAGGCCCGCCATCGAGCAATAGGCCGAGCTGCCGATGGCCTCACCCGCAAGCTTGATCATCTCCGGGCTGCAGCCACCGTCGCCGGTGACGAACTTGGCCGTTACGCCGAGCTGCTTGAGCTGGCGCAGCATCGGGCCGCCCTGCGCATCCATGCCGCCGAAGAAGATCACGTCCGGGTTGGTGGCGCGGATCTTGGTCAGGATGGCATTGAAGTCGGTGGCTTTGTCGGTGGTGAACTCGCGCGCAACGATCTGGGCGCCGCCGGCTTTCGCTGCCTTCTCGGTTTCGTCGGCCAGACCCTGACCATAAGCGGTGCGGTCATCGATGATCGCGATCTTCTTCGCGCCCAGGGGGCCGACCATGAACTTGCCCAGCGCCGAGCCCTGCTGCACATCGTTGGCGATGGTGCGGAAGATGCCCTTGTAGCCTTGCTGGGTGAGCTTGGGGTTGGTCGCTGACGGCGAAATCATCGGGATGCCGCCCTGGTCGTAAATGCGCGAGGCCGGAATCGTGGTGCCCGAGTTCAGGTGACCCACGACGCCCTTCACGCCGGCATCGACCAGGCGCTGTGCAACCGTGGTGCCGGTGCGCGGGTCGGCCTGGTCGTCTTCGCCGATGAGCTCGAACTTGACCTTCTTGCCACCGATCGTGATGCCCTTGGCGTTGGCGTCTTCAACCGCCAGACGGGCGCCGTTTTCGTTGTCCTTGCCGAGGTGGGAAATGGTGCCGGTCAGCGGTGCGACGCTGCCGAGTTTCACAACCATTTCCTGGGCGTGGGCGCCCGTGATGCCGAGGCCCATTACCGCGAGTGCAACGATGGTCTTCTTCATTCTTGATCCTCCAGCGAAAGCAATGGTTTACGAGACATTGTCCGATCGGTGTGCTGCGCTCCGGGTCTCATCTCGGGGCTTGCGTGCGACGCCGTACCTGCACTGCCAAGGGTAGCGGAAACGACTGGTATTACCTTTGGCAGCCCCAGGCTGTGCGTATTCTGCACAAAAATACGCATCTGGCGTCTTTGCGCTGTTGCCCTGTTGATGCATTTTGCGTCTTGCGCTGCAGCATTGCCGGGTTTCTGGCGGTTCATAAGTCAGGATGACCGATGGCGAATGCCTGTTTAGCGTGGTTATGGGGCGTAGCGAAGCCGATCTGGTGCTGGTGCGTCGCACAATTCATGCCATATTGTGGATAACCCTCATGCCGCGCTGGAGTGATGTCTGCACTTTGAAGATATATGGGTGACGGAGACACAACGGGACGCCTGTGCGCCCCGTTGTGTCTCCGTCATGTGCGCCCGATGCACCGGAAAGGTGCACCGGGTTTCGCCTGCTTACTTGAGCGCTTCCCACTTCCCGGCCTGGAAGCGGTACATGCTGACACCGCCGTCCTTGATGTCGCCGTTCTTGTCGAAGGCGATGTCGCCGGTTACACCCTTGAATGCGGTCTTTTGCAGTGCGGGCAGGTACTTTGCGGGGTCGCTCGAACCGGCCGTCTTCATGGCTTCGATCATGGCCATCGCCGCGTCGTAGCTGTACGGCGCGTAAAGCTGAACGTCGGTGTTGAAGCGGGCCTTGAAGCGCTTCAGGAAGTCGGCGCCACCGGGCATCTGCTCCAGCGGAATACCGGCCTGGCTGCAATACACGTTGTCGGCCATGGCATCGCCGGCGAGCTTGAGCATCTCGCTGGTGCACACACCGTCGCCACCGAGGTACTTGGCTTCGATGCCGAGCTGGCGCATCTGGCGCAGCATCGGTGCGCCCTGGGCGTCCATGCCGCCATAGAACACGGCGTCCGGCGTCTTGCCCTTGATCTTGGTAAGAATGGCCATGAAGTCGGTGGACTTGTCCGTGGTGAACTCGCGCCCGACCACCTCGATGCCGTATTTCTTGAGGCTTTCGGTGAAGGCGTCGGCCAGGCCCTGACCATAGGCGGTGCGGTCATCGATGATCGCGACCTTCTTCGCCTTGAGGATCTCGGACGCGTAGCGGGCCATTGCGGCGCCCTGCTGCAGGTCATTGGCGATGACGCGGAAGGTGACCTTGTAGCCTTGCTGAGTCAGCTTGGGGCTGGTCGATGAAGGCGTGATCACCGGTACACCGGCCTGCTCATAGACGCGGGAAGCCGGAATCGAGGCGCCGGAGGTGACATGGCCGACCACGCCCTTGACGTCATTGTCCGTCAGGCGTTGCGCGACGGTGGTGGCGGTACGGGGATCGGCCTGGTCGTCTTCGCTGACCAGTTCGAACGTGACCTTCTTGCCGCCAATCATGACGCCCTTGGCGTTGGCATCTTCCACGGCAAGGCGCGCACCAAACTCGCCATCCTTGCCGATGTGAGCGATCGGACCGGTCAGCGGCCCGGCGTGACCGATCTTGACCACTGTCTGTGCTTGCGCGGCACCCATGCCGAGGCCGGCCAGCGCGAGGACGAGAAGGGTATGCTTCATATTGGTATTCTCCGAAGTGTTGCAAATCGACACTGTCCGGGCGTTGCAAAACGCACCGGGAACAGTGATTCTAGCCCATGCCCAAAATTGGGGCACGATCGGGGAGGACGGATGAAGCGCTTTTTGTCGATGCTGTGTGCGCTGCTGGCAAGTCTCGGTATTACCGCCTGTGACTATCTGAACGTGCGCGAACTCAAGCCCGGTGTGTCCACCGCGGCAGAGGTGCGCGAGCGCTTTGGCCCGCCGCAGCAGGAGTGGCATAACGGCGATGGTTCGGTGACCTGGGAGTACTCGCGTCAGCCGGAAGGGGCGGAGTGCTACATGATCACCATCGGCACTGACAGCATCCTGCGTGAGATCGATCAGCGCATCAACGAGCAGACCTTTGCCCGCATCGAGCGTGGCATGACTGGCGACGACGTTCGACGGCTGCTGGGCAGGCCGGCATCCAGCCAGTTCTTCCAGCTGAAACAGCATACTGTCTGGGAGTGGCTCATGGAGCGCAGCACCACCGTCAATGAAGCGGCCTATTTCACCGTTTCCTTCAATAACGAAGGCCGGGTCGTCGAGACCGGACGCTATTCCAAACCCAAGCGCTGACGCCATGGACTCCGGGCTGTCCTCCATCGTGCGCAAAGCGGTTCGTGCCCTGCTGCTGGTCGGCATGGTGTTTCTGGCGGGCTGCGCGGCGTTCGAGCCGCCACGTCCGTTCACGACCGAGGCGGAGGCGCTGGCGGCGCGCGGCGAGCCGAGCAGGCGGTGGCAGAACGACGACACCACAACCACGCTGGAATACGCCACTCAGCCCTATGGGCACAGTTGTTTGATGATTCAGGTGGACCCGGGCGGCATCGTGTTGCGCCAATGGGATGCGCTGAGCGACGACAACCTGGCGCGTGTGCGCAAGGGCATGAGTCCGGACGAGGTCTCGCGCCTGCTCGGTCAGCATCGCTCGGAGCAGACCTTCCCGCTGTCGGGCGAAACCGTCTGGGACTGGAACATCCGCAACTACGGCCCGGGCATCGCCACGCTGTTCAATGTGCATTTCATGGATGGCAAGGTGTTGCGCACCAGCCAGTCCTATGTGTATCCACCCGAGTACGGCGTATTCGCCCCCTGGGGCGTGCGTCCCTTTGGCTATCCCTTCGCCGATCCGTTCTATCGCGGCTTTCCGCCACCGCGCCGACGCCTCCCGCCGCCCCTGCCACCACTCAAGCGCTGACCGCCCGCCGCAGCGCCTGATTCTGCCGCTGCATACAACCGGCAGACGCACGCCTGCGAATATGCAAAATGGGTTTGCTGGCCGCTTAACCTTTGTTACAATCGGCCCGAACTAATGCCATCGGTATTTTTCGGCCATGACCTCCTCGCTGTCGGGTGTGCTTGCTGCGCTGTTTCCCTATTCGGATCACGCACGCCTGCTTTCCCTGCAACTCGATGACGGCGACCCGGCCGGCGACCAGCTTGTCGTGCAGCGTCTGCGCGGCCGCGAGGCGCTCTCCGAATGTCCTGCATTTGATCTGGACTGTCTGGCCCTGAATGCGAACATCGAGGCCAAGGCGCTGCTGGGGCGCCGGGCCAGCGTGCGCCTGAGCGAGGGCGTGGGCTTTGGCGCAGCGCGCTGGTTCAACGGCATCGTGACCGCGGTCGCACCGGGTGAAGCGGATGGCGGGCGGCGCCGTTATCGCCTCACCTTGCGCCCCGCATTTGCCTTGCTTGATGTCGCGCGTAGCGCTTGGATTCACCTCGAACGCAGCGTGCCCGACATCATCGACGCCGAGCTTTCGCGCTGGCAGGCCGGCATGGCCGATCTCCAGTGGCGTTTCGATCTGCTCAATACCTATCCCGTTCGCAGCTACACCGCGCTCTATGCCGAGTCTCCGCTTGCGTTCATCGAACGGCTCTGCGCCGAGGAGGGCATCGGCTACCGCTTCGAACATCCATCGCCTGAAGACGCGCCTGTCGGCACGACGATCCTCGTCTTTTTCGACGACTCGTCGTCCTTGCCGATGAACCCACGGGCGCTCACCCGTTTCCATGCGGCCGATACCATGGGCGAAGAAGGTGCGATCGACCGCTGGGCTAGTGTGCGGGCCATCGTCCCGGGGGCTGCCGCGATGACGAGCTGGGAGTACAAGGACACGCGGGTACTCGCAGCAACTGTGCCGACCACCCACCAGCACGGTGCCGCAAGCGCACTGGCCTCCACGCTTGAGGATTTCGCACCGCAATCGCAGTACTACGGCGCAGGGGCTGCCGATCTCGAGCGTTATGCGCGATTGCGTATCGAGGCGTTCGAAGCGCAGGCGAAGGTCTTCGACGGGGCCGGCGCGGTCAGGTCTTTTGTCCCAGGTACGGCGACCGAGATCGACGGCCATTTCGACGATGCCGATGCCGGGTCGAAGGATGCGCGCTGCTACCTGCTGCTGTCGGTCGATCACGACGCCTGCAACAACCTTCCGTCTGATTTCGCCGGCGAGCCTGCCGTGCGCGGGCTCGAACCGGGTTACCGCAACCGCTTTACCGCGATGCGTCAGTCGGTCGTGTGGCGCCCCGCGTTCGACAGCACACATCACGCGAAACCCGTCGCGCGCGGATTGCAGACCGCCCAGGTAGTCGGCGCCGAGGGGCGCGAGATCGACGTCGACGAGTATGGCCGGGTACTGGTGCAGTTTCACTGGGATCGCGAGCAGCGCAACACCTGCCGCCTGCGGGTCGCCAACGCGCTGTCCGGCAACGGCTGGGGCATGCAGACCCTGCCACGGGTGGGGCAAGAGGTGCTGGTCGACTTCATCGAAGGCGACATCGACCGCCCCATGGTCATCGGTGCCGTCCATAACGGGCGCCACATGCCGCCTCGCTTCTCCGGTGAAGGTAGTCTGCCCGCCAATCACGCCTTGTCCGGCATCCAGACACGGGAGTTCGGCGGCGGGCGTGGGTATGGCGAACTGCTGTTTGACGATACGGGCGGACAACTCCGCACCAAGCTCTCGTCCGAACACGCGAGCACGCAACTCAACCAGGGCTGGCTGTGCACCCCGCGCGCCGAGGGACAGGCCGAACCGCGTGGCGAGGGCTTCGAACTTCGCTCCGACGCCGCGGGTTCGGTGCGAGGTGCCAAGGGGCTGTTGCTCACAGCGTTTGGCCGCCTGCGCGCGAGCGGTGCCCAGCTCTCGCGCGAAGAAACCGCAAGCCTGATGGACGAATGCCTGCAGCTGTTCCGTCAGCTTGGCGACTATGCGGAACGTCACGAGGGCGGGGCAACCGAGCCCGGCCCGCACGCAAAGCTGAACGACGACTTCAAGCAGTGGGAAAACGGCTCCAATACCGCGACCGGCGGCGCGGGGGG
>SWCC01000729.1_pt1 | contig 122560 bp, 102 predicted proteins | sample 4692971 | NCBI WGS metagenome assembly SWCC01 (sample SAMN10267277, study PRJNA491770) | bioreactor metagenome | isolation source: DHS bioreactor inoculated with subseafloor sediment | place: Japan: off Shimokita Peninsula | collected 2006-08
GAAAGCTATTGAACTAGGTTGTGATTTTGTTGAGATAGATGTCCGTGTAACAAAAGATGGTAAATATGTAAGTATTCATAATTCAACAATTGATGCGTATGTAAATGGGACTACTGGAAATGTAAGTGATTTTACTCTTGCTGAATTAAAATTGATGGATATTGGTAGTCGTATTGGACCAGAATGGGCAGATGAAAGAATACCAACTTTTGAAGAAATTCTTGATTTGTGTCGAGGGCAAATTGGAATATATTTAGACCTAAAAGTACCGGATGTAAAAGAGTTAGTAGAAATTATCAAAAAACACAAAATGGAAAAATTTATTATCTGGTATATTCCAAGTTCATACATGGAAGCTATTTATGAACTTAAAGATTTATGTCCTGAATGTATCCCGATGCCTGATCCGGATTCAAAAGATAACATCCTAAAAATGTTAGAAGCAATTCAACCAATTGTGATAGCTACTGATATGGGCGAATTAGACGAAGAATTTATGAAAATTGCACATGAAAATAATGTGCAAGTATTTGTGGATGAAGATAAAGGGAATGAAGCAGAATGGGAAAAAATAATAAAATGGGATACGGATGGTATTCAAACTGATAATCCTGAAAAGTTGATAGAATATTTAATAAAAAATAAAAAATAATTTTATATAGGAGAATGATATGTCTACTACTGTAGTAACTGGACACACTGAATATTTTACGGGCATAGATAAAGTTTTATTCGAGGGTAAAGAATCTGATAACGCTTTAGCTTTTAAATATTATGATGAAAATAAAGTTGTAGCCGGCAAAACAATGAAAGAACATTTTAGGTTTGCTATAGCTTATTGGCATACTTTCTGTGGAACCGGTGCAGATCCATTTGGGCCTGGGACAAAGAATTTCCCGTGGGATGTGAAGCATGATCCAATAGATGCAGCGAAAGATAAATTGGATGCAGCCTTTGAGTTTATCACTAAACTTGGAGTACCATTTTATTGTTTTCACGATAGAGATTTAGCCCCGGAAGGAAATTCTGTTTCACAATCTGATTCAATATTAAAAGATCTTGTTTCTATGGCGAAACAAAAACAAACTGAGTCAGGAGTTAAATTACTTTGGGGAACTGCAAACCTTTTTTCTCATCCTCGTTACATGAATGGTGCCGCAACAAATCCCGACTTTCATGTTGTCTCTTATGCAGCTGCTCAAGTTAAATCTGCCTTGGAAGCAACAGTTGAGCTCGGCGGAGAGAATTATGTTTTTTGGGGAGGACGTGAAGGGTATTTCTCTTTATTGAATACAAATATGAAAAAAGAACTAGATCATCTAGCTATGTTTTTAACAAAATCTCGTGATTACGGCAGAGAAATAGGATTTAAGGGTTCTTTTTTAATTGAACCAAAACCAATGGAACCAACCAAACATCAATATGATTTCGATGTTGCAGCTGTAACCACGTTTTTGAAAGAGTATGGTTTGGAAAAAGACTTCAAAATAAATATTGAAAATAATCATGCAACTTTGGCTCAACATACATTTGCTCATGAAGTTCAAACATCTGTAAATTCAGGATTATTAGGTAGTTTAGATATTAATCAAGGAGATCCAAATAATGGGTGGGATACAGATGAGTTTATGCATAATCTGTACGACGGAATTGAACTGATGATGATATTATTACAGAATGGTGGACTGCAAAATGGAGGAATGAATTTTGACGCTAAGACTCGTCGTAGTTCAACAGATTTGGAAGATATTTTTATCGCCCATATTCTGTCAATTGACACACTTGCTCGGTCATTGATTATTGCAGATAATATTCTACAAAAATCTGATTATTTAAAAATGAAGAATGAGAGGTATTCTAGTTTTGAATCTTCAAATGGCTTAGCATTTGAAAAAGGTGATCTTGGATTAAAAGAATTAGCCCAAATTGCAAAAAATATTGGAGAACCAAAACAGATTAGTGGAAAACAAGAATTGTTCGAAAGTATTATTAATCAATTTATATAGTAATAATTTTTTTAAAATTAATCTGAACGGTCATTCCGGTTATCTTTTGTGCCGGAATCTCAGAATATAACTGGGAATTAGAATGCCATATTCTTAAAGGCTTCTAGTATTTTTTCAACTATTTAATAACACTAAACATGAAAAATTTATTTGCAGGTATTGATAGTTCAACGCAAAGCTCAAAATTGGTTATAATTGACTTTGACACTAAAGAGATAGTTTATAATGATAATGTAAATTATGACAAAGACCTACCTCATTACAAAACTTATAATGGAGTTATCCAATCAAACGAACCAGGTGTCTCTGAATCTGATCCCAAGATGTGGATTGAGGCTTTAGAAATACTACTTGAAAGGTTAAAACATTCAACTATTCCACAAGAAAAAATAAAATCAATATCTGTTTCTGGTCAACAGCATGGTTTAGTGTGTCTTGATGCCAAAGGTAATTTAACTAGAGAACAATGCAAATTGTGGAACGACTTTAGTACACAAAAAGAATGTGATCTATTAACCGAAGCTGTCGGTGGAATTGATAATATGATTGCTGAAGTCGGGAACAGTCAACGACCCGGATATACTGCTTCAAAGATCTATCATTTTTTAATAAACGAACCAGAAGAATATATAAAAACTACCACTTTTTTTCTCGTACATAATTACATAAACTGGTATTTAACTGGAGCCGAAAATGGTGGAGTACGGGTCATGGAGCAAGGTGATGCATCTGGCATGGCGTTATGGAATCCCCAAAAGAAACAATGGTCGGAAAAAGTTGCAAATACAATTTCGTCAGATTTGCTTAGTAAACTTCCGGAAGTAAAACGCTCTGACAAAAGCATAGGATTTATTAGCAAGAAATTGTCTGACAAATATGGAATAGATATTCAATGTAAGATAGATGCTGGAAGCGGTGATAACATGTACGGTGCAATTGGAACTGGGAATGTTGAAGAGGGAATCGTTACCATTAGTTTGGGTACTAGTGGTACAGCTTATACAGTCATGAAGGAATCATTCATTGATCCTAAAGGAGAAATAGCAGCATTTTGCGATAGTACAAATAATAATTTACCATTAGTTTGTGTCTCGAATCTAGCAAACGGCTACAATGAGATATTGGCTCAGTATAATATTACCCATATAGAATTTAATGAATTAATTAAGACTACTAAACCAGGAAATGAAGGTAGAATAATCATCCCATGGTATGAAGGCGAAAGAACCCCAAGTGTTCCTCTAGCAACACCAATCTATTTTGGTTTTGGGTTAAAAGATTTTTCAAAAAGAATTCTTAGTCGTGCTATTCTAGAAGGCCATATACTAAATTTGTATAATGGATTTGAAAGAATGCCTGTTAAGGTCAGAGAAATTAGATTAACCGGCGGATTATCAAAATCGGATGTATGGACACAAGCAATTGCTGATATTTTTGAAGTTGAGACTGTTCCCATTGAAGGAGAGGGAGCCGCTCTCGGTGCAGCGTTACATGCTGCCTGGGTTTGGAGTAAGGAAAATAACAATGAAATTCATTTAAATGAAGTTGTTAAACCATTTGTAAAAATTATTGATTCCAATCGTAAATACCCACGTAAAGAGAACTTAGAAATTTATCGAAAGCAAAAAAAACTATTTTCTTCATTATCCAATAGAATTCGTGGATTAAATGGTTCCGATCCATTTCTAATTCGTTCAGAAATGCTATGAATTATATTTATCATCTAAGTAATATTTAGAATTATTATATAATGATTGTGCACTATTTCATAATTATCTTGATTAATAATAATAGTAATTATAAATTGGACAAACGATTGTTTAAGCATATATTCTATTATTATTCTTCCCAATTATGCTGAAATCAAAATAGAATTAAATAAAATGAATTAGGTCTAAATTATGCCATTTCCCCAGTTTGACAGAACAAAGTTATTTATTAAACCTCTTGCTGAGCGACCTAATAAAGTTGTTATTGAAAAAGATAATATTCCAATAACACAACTACCGCAGAATAATAGACCAGAATTTGTCAAAATAGTTGATGATACGGTTGAAAGGATAAAAACAGCTCGATCCAAGGATGCTCCTGTAATTTTAACAATGGGTGCCCATACAATTAAGAATGGTATGGCGCCAACCTTAATTAACTTAATGGAGCAAGGTTGGCTTACACATTTAGCAACAAATGGTGCAGGAATTATTCATGATTGGGAATTTGCTTTTCAAGGACTAAGTAGTGAAGATGTTAAAGCGAATGTAGATAGAGGTGAGTTTGGTATCTGGGAAGAAACCGGTAAGTATATAAACTTAGCTCTAGTTGTTGGTGCATTTGAAGATAAAGGTTATGGCGAATCCGTTGGAAGCATGATAGAAAATGAAGGAGTGCAGATACCAACTGAGGAAGAAATTGAGGATGTGGTTAAAAATCATAAAAATAATACAGAGAAAGCAGCAGCAGCTTTAGATCTTTTAGATACAATCCGCAAGTTTAATCTTCCTTCCGGTTGGATGAAGATTCCATTTCCATTTAGAAAGTACTGTATCCAGGCTGCAGCTTATAGATTGGGAATTCCATTTACTGGTCACCCCATGATCGGGCATGATATTATTTACACGCATCCTCTTAATCATGGTGCTGCAATTGGAAGAACAGCCTTAAGAGATTTTCTTACATTTGCCAATGCTGTTAATGGTCTTGATAAAGGTGTTTATATGTCGGTTGGTTCTGCCGTTATGTCTCCAATGATATTTGAGAAATCATTGTCAATGTCTCAAAATTTAAATATCCAGAATGGGGAACATATTGATAACCATTATATGCTTATTGTTGATTTGGCTGAATCTGATTGGAATTGGGAAGATGGTGAGCCTCCTGTTACTAATCCTGCTTACTATTTACGTTATCTTAAGACATTCAATAGAATGGGTGGAACAATGAAATATTTATCAGCCGATAATCGGGATTTTCTCTTAGCTGTTTATCAGAAATTAAATCATGCTTAATAAAACAATTTTAGTAAAAACAAGGTAATAAATGAACATTGAAGACAATGCTTTTTTGAATAAATATGTTATTTCTCCATTAAATGCATTAAGTGAAAATTCTTATTTATCTGCGATAAGAGCGGGAATGGTTGCAGTTGTTCCTCTTACTATTGTAGGTAGTATTTTTATAATCATTGCATATTTTCCTTTTGCCGGTTGGGATGAAATTATTGGCCCATTCAGAACAATTTTAGAAATACCGGTGAACGCCACCTTCGGCCTGCTGGCTGTATTTGTCTGTTTTTCAATAGGATATGATCTTGGACAACAGATGAAACAAGAGGCTATTATAAGTGCAACAATGTCAACGTTAATATTTTTTCTTATTCAATTTGATCCCGAGGATGGGTCGCTAATTTTTGACAATCTTGGGTCATCCGGTATTTTCACAGCTATTGTTATTGCATTTATTTCCGTAAGAGTTCAAAAATTCTTTACCGATAAAAATTTAGTTTTCCGCTTGCCTAAAAATGTACCTCATGTTGTATATGAATCATTCGTTTCATTGTCATCATTAGCTGCTTTACTGATTGGTTTTTGGCTTATCAGATATTTACTTGGAATTGACATAAACCTAATAGTTCAAACAATGTTTCAACCGATTGTTTTTGCCTTTAACACTTTACCCGGAATTTTAGTTTATGCATTCCTTGTTGCAATACTATGGTCAATTGGAATAAACGGCGATAATGCTATGGACGCTATAGCCGCACCTATTTTTCTTCAGTATTTAACCGCGAATGTTGCCGCAATGGCGGCTGGTGAACCTCTGCCTTACATAACTGCATACGGATTTTTCACAACTTTCGTTAATGTTGGGGGGACCGGAGCAACTCTTGCATTAGCTCTCATAATGCTAAATTCCAAAGAACCGGGGTATAGAAAAATCAGCAGATTTTCACTACCAACACAAATCTTCCAAATTAATGAGCCTATATTCTTCGGTTTTCCTATTGTTCTTAATCCTATTCTTATGATACCTTACATTCTCAATGCTTTATTACTTACTGCTGGTACATATTTAATGATGCATTTTGAATTTATTAACAAACCTGTTATAAATGTACCTTGGACAACTCCGCCAATTCTAGGTCACTATTTGGTTTCCGGTGGTGATTGGCGAGCCGCTCTTTGGGGTGTGGTTTCACTGTTTCTTGCAATGCTGGTTTATTTCCCATTTGCAAAATTTGCTGAAAAAAAGAGGTTAAAAGAAGAAACTCTCGGAACTGCTCATGAATAGTTGCATTGAAATAATTAATTTATGTAAGTAAGAATTTAGTGCAATGGAACATTAACGCAATTTTTTTAAGATAAATTTTCCGGCGAATGAAAACTTGCAGATGAATATATTTACTTCAATCAAACGATCGTATTTTCTCTTAGTAGAGAAATTATTTCAATAATTTCTAAATGAATTTAGGGAGAATCAATTCTGATTAAAAGTAAACTTACACAGGTAATTATTGTTGTTTCGTGCGAATTTTCTTGCTAATTGTGAGTGGAAATGATAAATTAGACAAACGATTGTTCTGTTGTTTTTTGACGAATTTCATGACAGTTTTATTTGGATAAAAAATCTTTGACAGCAGTTTTAGATAATCTGCGGAATAACAAAACATTGAGTTGAGAACCATTTTAGTTTTTAATAAAATGTAAAAACTGAAATAAATATATCAAAAGTTAACTCGCAGGAATAAAATGAGCTTTGATACTAAAAATTATTATGGATTGGGAATTGATTTTGGAACAAATTCAGTAAGGGCATTAATTCTTGATTTAATGAATGGTGAAGAATTATCTTCGTCAGTATCAAATTTTAAGTGTGGGAAAAATGGAATTCTCCTAAGTGATGATCCTCAACTAGCCAGACAATTCCCGGGTGACTATCTTGAGAGTATGGAAATCGCTGTTAAAGCTGCTGTAGATAGTGCAGTTGCTGATGGCCATAATATAAATAATATTGTAGGAATTGGAGTTGATACTACTGGTTCAACACCAATACCTGTTGATAGAAATGTTGTTCCTCTTGCGCTAAAAGATGAATTTAGAGAAAACTTGAATGCACAAGCTTGGCTTTGGAAGGATCATACTTCAATAAAAGAATCAATTGAAATTACAAAATTGGCATCAGAAATTAGACCACAATATATTGCCAAATGCGGTGGGGCTTATTCATCAGAATGGTTTTTTTCTAAAATTTATCATTGTTATAATGTTGATAGACAAATATTTGATGCTGCTGAAACATGGCTTGAATGTTCAGATTATATTCCAGCTGTTTTATCCGGGATTAGTGATATTAAAAAAGTTAAGCGAAATGTTTGTGCAGCCGGACATAAAGCAATGTATAGTGAGGAATGGGGAGGTTTTCCTGATAAAGAATTTCTTGATAAATTAGCTCCAGAAATGGCTTTTCTTAATAATAATTTAGAAGATAAAGCATATTCTGTAGATGAAGCGGCTGGTTTGCTATCGTCTGATTGGGCAGCGAAATTGGGTTTAAGAGAAGGTATTCCAATAGCAGTTGGTGCTATGGATGCTCACATTGGTGCTATTGGATCTGGTATTGGTGAAGGAGTTCTGGTGAAAATTATAGGAACTTCTACATGCGATATTATGGTAATAGATAAAAAAGAAAATGTACAGTTTATTCCAGGTGTAGCTGGTGTTGTTGATGAATCAGTATTACCTAATTATATCGGAATAGAAGCCGGTCAATCTGCTGTTGGTGATATTTTTAACTGGTTCGTTACTAATGTATTGAATGAAGGACCAGAATATCACAATACGCTAACTGACAAAGCTGAAAAACTTTTTGCCGGACAGAGTGGTTTACTTGCACTTGACTGGAACAACGGGAATAGAAATATTTTAGCTGATTTTAACTTAACTGGATTAATATTAGGGCAGACACTGCATACAACTGATTATGAAATTTACCGGGCTCTTATAGAATCAACTGCGTTTGGTGCGCTAAAAATTATTGAACGAATGGAAGAGTACGGGATTAAGATAAATAAGTTGATCAATTGCGGCGGTATTGCTGAAAAGAATCCTATGGTGATGCAAATATATGCTGATATTCTCAATAGACCAATGGAAATTGCAGAAAGTTCTCAAACAGTAGCATTAGGTGCTGCAATAATTGGCGGTTTTGTAGGAATGGAAAAGAAGGATCAATTTACATCTATTCAAGAAATTCAATCTAGAGTTTGTAAAGTTAAAGAGAAAGTATACATCCCGGATCCAAAAGCTGTTGATATATATTCAGAAATTTATAAGCTATATTCAAAAATTCATGATAGTTTCGGTATTGAAGAGCATACAGTAAATTTATCTGACATAATGAAAAAAATGATTGAGATCAAAAAAACATAGAAATAGGAAAGTACAGTTATGGAAAGAAATAATAAACTAAATACTTACAAAGGAATCTGGCCGGTAATGGTTACGCCATATAATGATGATTTAACAATTGACTTTGATGTATATAAGCAATTAGTAGAGTGGTATAAAACTTTTGGCATTGGTGGAATTTATGCGAATTGTCAATCTAGTGAGATGACAGAATTATCTGACGATGAAAAGTTGCAATTAATTGATGCAACTGTTAAAGTTGTTGATGGAGCAATACCAATAGCTGCAACAGGTAATCCCGGTAATACAATTGAAGAACATATCGAATTTGTTAAGAAAACTGCTGATTTAGGTGTTGATGTTGTTATGTTAACGGTACCGTTGTTTTGTAATAATGATGATGAATTGGAAGATTATTATTTAAAAATAGCGTCTGAAACTACTGCCAAATTAGGGATTTATGAGTGTCCCGTACCTCGATCTTACAATTTAGGACTAGAACTAATTGAAACTATTGCAAAAACGGGCAGGTATTATGCATTTAAAGAAACAAGTTGCAATTTAGAAAAAATTAAAAAGATAATTGATATTACAAAAGATACAAATTTTGACTATTTACAAGCCAACGTGCCTTACCTTTTAGAATCAGTAAAATATGGTGCCCCAGGTTCTATGAATATTGCTGCAAATTGGATACCTGACTTAGAAGTTGAAGTTTTAAATAATGCTATAACAAATGAGCACAAAGCATATGAATTAAATTCAACTCTCTGTGCAATGGAGATGGCACAACGTTCGATACATCCAATGGGCGTAAAATATTTGATTAGTAAACGAGGCGTTCCAATCAAACCTTTAACACGCTATCCGCGTACTCTTTCTTTAGAAGAACAATATAGTTTGGACCAAGCTGCAAAGCTATGGTTTGGAGAGAATGGGTCTCTTAATATTTTGAATGGTATGAAGTAGTTAATAGAAAATAATATTATTCTTACATTTTATATAATCTATAATCAACTATTATAGCATGGAGTTATACTAATATGGATTCCGAAAACAAGGAAAAACAATATAAATTTCATTTTATCCCAAATACTCATTGGGATAGAGAATGGTTATATGATTTTCAAGAAACAAGAATGTTCCTTGTTGAATTTATGGATAAACTATTACAAATATTTAAGGATTATCCTGAATATAAGACATACCTTTTAGATTCTCAGATTATTCCAATCGAAGATTATCTTGCAATTAGACCGGAAAAGAAAGATGATGTTATGGAGAGGATCAAAGAAGGTCGTTTACAGGTCGGACCATGGTATACATTGCCTGAAGAACATCTTGTAAACGGAGAATCTCTCGTTAGAAATTTATTAATTGGTCATCGTCTCTCTGAGTATTATGGCGGAACTATGAAAATTGGTTACTCACCATTTTCATATGGTCAAGCCTCTCAGATGCCTCAGATTTATAATAATTTTAATATTGATACAATCCTTTTCTATCATGGAGTTCAAGCAAGTGAGGTTCCTTCTGAATTTATTTTTGAGGGTGCTGATGGAACTCAATTATTAGCTTCACGTATGGGATCAAATGCACGTTACAATTTTTTCTTTAGTGTTTACAGGCCATCAGTATTTGGTAAGTCCACTCTCGAGAGAGATTATGGTTGGAAAGAAAAAGGTTTGCCTTTCCATTTAGCAAGCAATGACAAACATATTGGTCATCATATTCTTCTAGATCCTGTTAAAAACCTAGATGCTGTTGAAGTAAAAAAGAATATGCAGACGATGAAAAAAGAAGAATTAGAGCATGCTACAACTGAACATATTGCTTGCATGCAAGGAATGGACAGTACTCAACCAGATATATATGAATTAAAAACTATGCAAGCAGCTGCAAAAGAATTACTTGATGATGAAATTTTCCACAGTAGTTTACCAGAATATATTGAGTCATTAAAATCTTCAGTTGTATGGGATAAATTAATTGTTCTAAAAGGGGAAAGGCGCACACCTCGTCAATTGGGTACAAGAAAACATCTTTATGGTGATGTCACTTCAGCTAGAACAAACATGAAGAGGAAGAATACACTTGCCGAACAAGAACTTCAAAGAAAAGCAGAACCTTATTCGGTTATTGCTCATCTGTTAGGGCAAGAGTATCCTAAGTCTTATTTGGACATGGCTTGGAAATATTTATTGCAATCGCATCCTCATGATAGTATTGCAGGAACTGGAGTTGATCAAATTGAAAAAGATATGCATCATCGGCTTGATCAATGTAGAAATATTTCTAGTGGAGTTATAAACAGATCCCTCCAGACAATTCAGTTAAATATTAATAATTCTGATCTTGAAGAAAACGAAATAGCTGTAACAATTTATAATTCAACACCATTTGAACGAACTGAGATTGTAACAGCAGTATTTGATCTCCCGGTTAAGTGCAGTTATAATAATTATACTATTGTTGATGGAACAACAAAACAGAATATTGAATTTCAAGAAGAAGCACGTTATGAGCATCCAGCCATAGTAAGACATCTTGGAGATGCAACTATGGAAATGCCGTCAATTCGTGTACATGTCCATTTACAATTGAATAATGTTCCTGCTCTTGGGTATAAAACACTTATTATAAAACCATCAAAAGATTTAAAGTTGAATACTGAATCTTTGGTTGCTGCAACAAACTGTATGGAAAATGATTTCATAACTGTTTGTGTAAATCAAAATGGTTCAATTGATATTAAAGATAAAGAAACAAACAATGAGTATAAGCAGCTTAACTATTTCGCTGATAATGGGGAAGTTGGTCACGCTTGGCGTCATGTGCCCCCCGCAAATGACGTTGTTATTAATACGCTTAACTCAACTCCCAAGATTGAATTAGTGCAAAGTGGATCATTGTTGGCGTGCTATGCAGTAACCCATAAAATGCAAATCCCGATAGAAATGGATGAAGGAACGGGGAGCTATGTTACACGGTTGGATGCCGATGGAGATGATGCAGGACGTTCAAAGGAAACACGCGAAATTGTTATCCGTTCTGAATTTACTCTAACAAAATTATCAAAAGGGATTTCAGTTAATACTGTTTTTGTAAATACATGTGAAGATCACCGTTTAAGAGTAATGTTTCCTACTAATCTAAATTCAAAATATTCGTATGCAGAAGAGCCATTTGATGTTGTCGAAAGACCAATTGATCGTGGCCCTGAAAGTCCATGGGCAAATACATGGAATCCCACACATCCGCATCAGCGTTTTGTTGATGTTAGTGATGGGGATAATGGATTAGCAATTATTAATGATGGTTTACGTGAGTATGAAGTTACAGATGATGAGAGCAGAACAATTGGATTAACTCTCTTGAGAGCTTTTGAAGTTTCCTTAACCACAGTAGCTTGGAAATGGGAACGTCACCGTCAAATGAAAGGTTCTCAGTCATTGCAAAATCATGAATTTAATTATTTTATTTATCCTCATGCAGGGGATTGGGATACTGGTAATGTTCTTACTCAGGCTGATACTTTTAATGTTCCAATTGATATTGCTCAAGCAGGACCTCATAAAGGTACATTACCAAAGCAATACAGTTTTTTAAAACTAATTGGTGACGGTCTAGTCCTTTCAGCAATTAAGAAAGGACAAGAGAAGGATAGCATTGTATTACGTATTTTTAATCCCACAAAACGTATTGTTGGAAGTGAACTTCAACTATTTAAAGAAATAGAGAATGTTCAATTTCTCAACTTGAATGAAGAATTCCTCGCTGGAGATACCCCAATAGTTAATGGGAAAAAAGTGAAGTTTGAAGTTAAACCAAAGAAAATAATGACACTAAGATTTAAGTTTATTACTGAAAAAACAAATAAATAATTCTCAAATCTAAAAAATTATAAGAGCTATTAAATGGACAAAAAGTTGACTAAAGAAAACAGTAGAAAAATGAAGGTTCATGTGATTTCTAATACCCACTGGGATAGAGCGTGGGTTTATCCTTATATGGAAACTCGATTATTATTAGTAGAATTCATGGATAATTTATTAGAACTTTTGGAAAATGATCCCAAGTTCAATTCATTTTTACTGGATTCACAAACAATTGCAGTTGAAGATTATTTAACACTGAGACCTGAAAGGGAAGAACAGATTAAGAAATTTGTAACATCTGGGAAACTTATTGTTGGACCTTGGTATACGTTACCTGAAGAGTATATTGTAAATGGAGAATCTCTTGTAAGAAACCTTGTAGTTGGTCATCGTTATGCTGCAAAATACGGTAAAGTGAGTAAAATTGGTTACACACCTTTTGGCTATGGACAAACATCTCAAATGCCACAGATTTATCATGGATTTGATATCGATACAATAATATTTTATAGAGGAATAAATACAAAAAAAGCTGAATTTATTTTAGAAGGACCAGATGGTTCACGTTTATTAGGTTGTCGATTTGGAGCACTCTCAAGATTCAGTTATTACTTTTATGTTTATAGAATGGCTCGTTTTGGTATGGGGCGCGATGAATGGTGGTATGATTGGGATAGGGGAACATTACCCTTTAGGTTAAATAACGAAAATCACCATAATGATCATTACTATCCACTCGATGTAACTCAAGAGAAATTGGATTTAAGTGTATTACCAAAACAAGTTGAAAAACTTATTAACGATGAAAGTGAGCACTTTTCAACTTCGCATATTGCTTGTATGCAAGGGTTTGATTGTTCTTCCCCCGATCCTCAAGAATCTGTTCTTATGGAAGCCGCTAATAAAGTTGCTGCTGATTTAGGTCATGAAATGAAGTTGAGTACTATTGAAGATTTTATGACTGAGATGAAAAAGGAGATTAAAGATCCAGAAGTTTTAACCGGAGAAAGCCGTAATCCTGGGGCAACCGGTAAATGGACAAATCTAATGGGGGATGTTCTTTCAAGTAGAACTAAAATTAAAAGAAGGAATGCTCAATGTGAAGTTGCCTTGCAGCGTTATGCAGAACCATTTTCAACATTTGGATGGATTGTTGGCGGCGAATATATGAGATCTTCAATTGATCTATCTTGGAAATACTTGCTTCAAAATCATCCTCATGATAATATTTGCGGTGCAGGTATAGATCAAATGGAAAAAGATATGATGTACCGTTTTGATCAATCTGAAATACTTTCTAATTCTGTTATGAGAAGAGGCCTTTCTGCAATTGTTAAACAAATTAACAATAATGATATTGACATTAACGAGGCGGTAATTACAGTTTTTAATCCTAGTCCTTTCTCAAGATCAGAAGTTTTAACTTTCTCAATTGATTTACCCGTTAAATCTGAATATAAAGGATTTTCTATTAGAGATACTGAAGGAAATGTAATTCCATTTGTAGAAACAGGCCGAGAACCTTATGGTACTCTTGTTAGAAATCTTCAGGATATTTCATTGCAATTACGTTCACAGCGTGTTCAGTTAAGTGCAGAATTTACTGATATTCCAGCCCTTGGATTTAAAACTTATTTAATCAAGAAAGAAGAAGAAAACAAGGGTAATAAAGAAGTTACTCTAGGTGGAGTAGATGTTAATTCTCCTGTAATGGAAAACGAATTATTGAAGGTGATCATAAATTCTGATGGTAGTCTTAACATTTATGATAAATCAACCAATCATGAATTTGTAAATCAAAATTACTACGAAGAAACTGGTGAATCTGGAAATCCATGGATTCACATGTTCCCAGAAGAAAACCAAACATTTAACACGCTTGGAACAATTGCCAAAATTGAACTATTAGAAACAAGTGAATTATTAACACGTTATAAGGTTGAAAATAGATTAACTATCCCAGCCGGTTTAGACGGCGAAGAAGGTTCTTATAAAAGGAAAATTGAAACTGTTGAAATGATAATTGATACTGAATATATTTTAAGAAAAGGACAAAAATGGGTAGCAGTTAATACTAAAATTGATAATCAAGTTGAGCAACATAGAGTTAGAGCATGCTTCCCAACTAAACTTGATGTGAAAGTTTCTTCTTCTGAAGCTGGATACGATGTAATTGAAAGAGATATAGTTATTCCAGAAGAAAGTTCATATTTCGGTAAGCCAAATCCCCAATACCCAATGCATAGATTTGTTGATATGAGTGATGAAAAACTTGGTCTAGCACTGTTTAATGATGGTATTAGAGAATATGAAGCTATTGTAGATGATGATAGAACGTTAGCGCTAACACTTTTTAGAGGATTTACTGCAACTCAATCACCAGTGATTGATCAATGGGATGTTTATCCATGGATGAAATTGTCTCAATCATTGGGAGCAAATGAATGGAAATATGCTGTTATGCCTCATGCAGGTAATTGGCAAGAAGGTAACATATATCAGGAAGTTGAGAAATTTAATTTGCCAATTGAATCTGCCCAATCAGGTAAAGGTGGAGGTAAACTTCCTAAAGAGTTGAGTTTTGTTGAAGTGGAATCTAATGAAATATCTATTACAGCACTAAAGCAATGTGAGCACAGACCAACAATTGTATTAAGGTTGTTTAATCCAACAAATTCAGTTATTGATAGTAAGGTTAGTTTCTATAGCGAAATTAAGGAAGCATGGCTTACAAATATGAATGAAGAAAGAAGAGAACAAATTGCTGTAGATGGAAAATCGATAAATCTTAAATTTAGTCATAAAAAAATTGTTACTATTGAAGTAGTACTATAGTTACTCTTGAAGGAAATTATTTAGATATTGTAAATTCATATATTTATTACAGTTTAGGTATCAAAATTTCTAATGAATATTGTGACCTAGTAAAGGAGTAAAGTAGAATATGAATTACCAAGAATTAATTAGTATAGTTATAGGAATATGTCTTATAACATTAATCGGTTGCTCAACAGAGCAACCTCCAATTGACATAGATGGGCGACCGCAGATTATTAAATACGGAACCATAGATGTTGACTTGGTTGAAACTACTCCGGTTTTATTTAATAAGAAAGTTTACAGATATGAATATGTGAGACCCGGTTATTGGAATAATAAAACCGGGGATTCATATTCTCGTTTTGTGAACCATGAAACGGGAAAACCTACAAAATCTTTTGCTAAAGGATATCATCTAGGTAGTGCTTTTGTACACAATGAAACCGTTTATGTAACAGCCGTTGATATCTGGGATGGAGAAGAAGTTCACATCTTTGCTTCGAAGGACATGGAAAATTGGGAGAGTTGGTTAGCATTAAAACTTCCAGGTTTTGGAATATTCAACACATCTTTAACTTTTGCCGAAAATAAATATGTATTGATGTTTGAAATTGGTAAACCAGTAGAGAAATCAGGAGAGCGGTTCACAGCGAATTTTGCTACTTCGGATGACTTGAAAACATGGGAGGTACTGTCATCAGATCACAATTATGCCAAAGATCGATACACAGCACCTCATTGTTTGCGATATCTCAATGGGTATTATTATGATTTTTATTTGGAAGCTCACAATGGTTTCGAAATGAGGATTGTACGCTCAAAAGACTTGATAAACTGGGAACGAAGTCCATTGAATCCAGTTTTGAAAGCTTCAACCGAAGATAAGAAAATTGCTAATGATAACCTTTCCTCGGATTTGAAAAAAAGAATAACAGATGCAAAAAACATAAATAATTCGGATATTGATTTTTGTGAAATAAATGGCAGAATGATTATTAACTATTCATGGGGCAACCAACATGGTGAAGAGTTTTTGGCAGAAGCGATTTACAATGGGACAGAAGAACAGTTTCTTGAGGGCTGGTTCCCTGAACAAAACAATTCATTTTGAGACTATTTTGACAATTGTAAAATAACGGGAAAATTATTTTTCCCCCATTTTATTTGACTCATATTAATGCTCAAGTAGCTCTTCAATGATTAAGTTATCTTTTAATGATACTAGAATTATATGGAAAAAGAGAACAATTATCTATTGATGGAAAATCAGTTGTTGTTAATTATAGATGTAAAATAATGTAACAATTGAAGTAGTGTAAAGTTATTGTAGAAAGGAAATAATTTGGATATTGTAAATCCTGGTAGTGAAGATTATCATATGCATTCCATCAATTTTTCAGATGGTTTAAATACCATTGATGAAATTGTAAAATATGCTGGTATGGTCGGCTTAAATAAAATTGCAATCACAGATCATAACCAGGCGTACCTTGATCAAAGAGGATTTAAAAGAAGGACGTATAGAGGTATCGTAAAACGCTGGCAAAATGTATATAACGATGTTAAAGTTGAATTTGGAATTGAAGCAGATATACTAAATAGTAATGGCGATGTTTGTATGGATATTCAAGGAGATACATCGGACTTGATTATTTTATCCACTCACCCAATTCCACCTTACGATGATGATCCAAATAAAATTACACTCGGATACCTCAATGCAATTGAAAGATACCATGATAGAATATCATTCCTGGGACATCCATGCTCTGTCTATTATGGAGATTATATTGATATTGTGGCAGTAACTGAATTGTGTAATAAATACGAAATTCCAATGGAAGTTAATGGAGCAAACATTGCTACTGAAAGAACAAATTTAAGTAATTTGAATAAAATGCTCAAAATAGTTGATCGGATTTATGTGAATAGTGATTCACATACACTTCATGAACTCAAGACCGCTAGAGCAAAAGCATTTCAGTATTTAAATGATCAAGGTTTTATTAAAAAATTACATAAGACATGAAAGAAAATAAAAAAAATATCTCGATTGTAATTATCTCCTTACTTTTCTCAATATTGTATTCAATACTAAGGTATAATATATTTAGTGATGTTTCATGGATTGATTTACCTTTGTATGTGTTTAATAAAGGATTTGCTTTATCATCTATTATTTTGTTCGCATATTACCATTCCTCAATAAATAATCCCAAAATAAGCGTTAATAAGCTTTTTCGTGAATATGCAATCATTTTGGGTGTTTTACATATTCTTATTTCTCTGATAATAATATCTCCAGAATATTTCCCGAAATTTTATAATAGCTTAAAATTGAATGGAGTAGGGGAGTTAAGTATTTTCTTTGGAGTTATCTCCTCAGGAATTATTTTATATATGAACTCAAAGAAAATTCTTGAGGAAAGTCTTAGTAAGACCAAGACTAAAGAAAGATTGGCATCCATATTTTTTGTTATGTTAGCAGCTCACGTATTTGTAATGGGTTATAAAGGGTGGCTAGATCCAGGTTCATGGCCTGGATACTTACCACCTATAACTTTATTGTCATTTATTATTGCAGCATTTCCTCTTCTATATAAAAATATTCAAAAAAATAAATAAATTACTATTCTTTACTCAAGAAAGTTGGTTTATCAGGACCGGTATATGGCTTTGCTCCAAACTTTTGCCCAGTTCTTGGGTTAACAGATAATAATTCAGGATCACTTGTTTTGGGTGCCTCAATGAAACCATGATATCTTCCCATCCAATAATCGCGTAAAAACCCAGTTGGCTCCATAACACGTCTACCATTAATCCCACCATCGTAATGTAATGCATTACGGCTTCCTCTTGTTACGGAAGATTCCCTGGGAGATATTGCTTTAGTACCGCCTTCATAGGGTACATAACCTGGCTCCGGAAATAAATCATTTCTATGGGAATTTTGATAATTGTGTTCAACACAATCCAAGGTCCATTCCCGCAAATGTTTAAGAGATTGTTCAACCTCACAGTCATTTCCAGTTATGGCTCCATATGCAAAATTAAACCAGGAAATGTGTTCCATTCTTTTGACTTCCCATGTTCGCTCTAGACTGCGGAGATATATGGATCTCAATTGCGGATCATCTTCATATCGAAGTAGTGTATAATAAGATCTAAAAGCCAGGTTGTCATCCCATGGTGCAATATTCTCGGGAGGGAAGGTGTTCTTTTGCCTTACGATGTAGTTTTGATAGCCAAAACCAAGTAAGTGTTTTGTAGCTTCGTTATAATATGAATCACCGGTTACCCCAAATGCTGCTTTTGTAAATGCGAAAGCTTCCAAACCATTTATTCCTTTATCAACCCAACCATATGGATTCAGCAAGTATTTAGGATCCCATCTACCCCAGCGCGTAGGCTTTCCATCCATGTCTATTAGTACCCAACCATTATCAATTATATAAGATGCCATGCGTCTAAGGTGTTCTTTTGCCAATACTTTTTCTTTCCCCTGTGCAACCAAATCATGGAAAAGGGAGACTGAATAAAAATGAGCCATAACTTCATCACTCGATGTATCGCCTTTCCAATACCATTTCCCATCCTCAGTTGGATACCATTTGGCAGGTAAACCACCAGATCCATGTCGCCCTTTCTCATCTAAATCACCTGTGGTTGACCAGATTGCACGTGCTATTAACCCATCAATTGGTGTTACTCTATCTAACCAGAGCATTGCTTTAAATGAATTTAGTGCTTCTTCCCTTGCCGAAACATCACCGGTTACCAAATATTTGTAACACATTGCGGCCAAATAGGGTGCTGTATGTCCTCCATCGTTATCACTTACTTCTCTTATCCATTCGTCACCTTTCTTATAGATTGTATGAATAAATCCAAGTCGTTTATGGCCCCATTCCTCCAAATGTCTTTCATAGTAAGCTGCTTTTTTTCTTAAAGTATATTGTTCATAATTAATTATTCCAAGTCCACTCATTGTTGCGATGTAAACGGATTTTTCACCTACAGCAATATCATTTACATAATCACCTGGCAACCAATGGTCTGCCCCAAAGTAATGCCATTCATTATTTGTCATACGAATTGCACCTTTGGTTGTTCCAATCCAAATATCATTATCAAAACCATTTTCTAAGCAGGTAGTTTTATCATAAGGTAATCCATCTTTCCCTTTTAAAGTAGTTAATGCTGCACCCCTCAATACTGATAAACCTCTATCGGTTCCAATAAATAATCGACTTCCAAAGTTTAAAAAGTCATTTGTTTTTGATGAGGGGAGACTTCCCCAATCAATAAAATCTTGGTTGACAATTTTTCCATCAAACAGCGCTAAATGGCCAGGCCGCAGAATATATAAAGTCCCACTATACGAGGCAATTCGCTTTATAGGTCCAATTTTGACAGGGTCATCGTGTAACTGAGTCCCATCTTCCATTAGCATTGTCATATTGCTTGAATAATAGCCTCCATCTGGTTCAATGTTAATGAACTTGTTATTCTCAAATCTGAATACATCATCTCTGGTTGCTGCATTTAGAACTCCAAAATGCATACAAAGATCAACGAAATTGTGATTATCAACCAACTCCCAATAGCTATTAAGACGATAAAGTCCAGAATCTGTAAGTGCCCAAAGAAAACCACCTTTGCTAATAAGCCTGTTAACTTTTTTGGGAGCAGATTCAATTTTTGATAATACATTATCTCTTAATAGATAAACTTCTCGATTAATTGTTGCATAACAATTTCCATTTATTTCAGCAATCGATTCGATTGGTTTGTCGGTAAATATTTTTTGTGAGATTTCTTGAAGATATACATTATCTTCCGCTGATTTCCATAAGTGATTAGCGTTTTCATAAATCTTTTGGCCATATGTTGAGTATGTGTAAGTGAAGAAAGTAATCAAGACCAAACAGATGAAACCTTTATTATATTTCATATGTAAAACTCCCCAATATTAAAAAAAAATTAATTGACCGAATATGCAGAGTCAATAAAAACTAGATCAATCTATACTTTAGACTGCCGATTCCCAATGCATAAGGATATGGTCATTTTGTGAATTATTAATTACTTTACCTTCTGAAGAATGTAAATATTCAATCCTATTTGTATAGAATTCTGTAATTTTACCTCGTACCATCTTCAATGTACTATTCAAAAATTTATTTTGCTCAGTGAAGCCTTCTCCAAGAATTCCTATTGCTGAAGGAAGCCATCTTTCAGGAAACATTCCTTCAAATTCTCCCCCTTTTTTATATTTATTAATTTCAGATTGCAGAATATTTGTTATTTCGTTTCTTGCTTCAACCGTTGAAATGGAGAGCTTTTTGTTTTTTATTTCTTCTAGAAGTGCTGCTTTATTTGGGAATAATAAAGCTACAGTATATGGAGATTGATTATTATGCAGCATTATTTGATCAATATAGGGTGATTGATCAACAAGAGCTTCTTCGATACCTTCAGGGCTAAATTTTTCACCATCGCTACCAATTAGTAAACTTTTAAATCTTCCCAGAACATATAAAAAATTATCAGAATCAAAATAACCCATATCACCGGTATATAGCCAACCATCCTTTATTGTCTCAGCAGTAGCCTTTTCATTTTTCCAATAGCCTGCCATAACATTTTCACCTTTGCAAATAATTTCACCTTTCTCTCCAATTGGAAGCTCATTATCATTTGCATCCACTATTTTCACTTCAAGATCATTTATAATGATTCCTGAAGATCCCATTTTGTGCATTTGGGGTACATTAGCTGAAATTATAGGGGCGGCTTCGCTCAGCCCATAACCTTGGTACATTGGAATACCAATAGCATAGAAAAATTTTTGAAGTTCAACATCTAGTAATGCACCACCTCCAAAAAAGAATTCGAGTTTGCCTCCAAATCCTTCTCTTATTTTTGAGAATAGAATTTTATCATAAAATTTGAGCAATGGCAGTTTTAATTTTTGTAGACCTTTTCCTTTTTTAAACCCACTTCCGTTATATTCATACGCTGTTTTTAAGGCCTTATTGAATAATGCTTCTACCTTTGGTCCTTTTGATTTTATTCCATTCTCAATATTCTTTTTGAAATTTTTGGCAAGTGCTGGTACGCTGAGAAGAAATACTGGTTTTGTTTCTTTTATATTTATTGAAATATTCTTCAGTGTTTCGAGTGGGGTACTTCCAACTTGAACTGAAGCCATACTTGCGCCATTTTTCATTAGAAAATAAATTCCTACCGTGTGTGCAAAGGAATGATCCCATGGGAGAATTAATAAGGAAGAATAATATTCAGGGACTGGAATTACTGCATTTGCTTGTTCAAGATTGGACGTATAATTTCTATGCGTAAGAATAATTCCTTTAGGGTCTGCTGTGGTTCCAGATGTATAACAAATATTTGCGTAATCGTCATTTGTGATTGATTGCCAGATATTATTGAAATCTACTAAATTAGTTTTAAGGTAATTTTCACCTAGAATCAGAACATCATCTCTAATGATTTCATTTTTTTTATTATCCTCAATTTTATCGAGGACTATTATCTTTTCTAATTCTGGCAAATCGATTTCGATCTTTCTTATTTTGGGAAGTTGAGTTTTTGAAACAATTACAAATTTACAACCAGAATGTGCAATTCTAAACTTGAGATCACTTAATTCTTCTACTTTTACTGAAATTGGAACATTTACGCCTCCAATAAACACAATCCCCAATTCACTCATTACCCAGTCATTTCTTCCTTCTGAGATTAGAGCAACTCTTTCTCCTTTTTTTAAACCCAGTTTTAATAAACCGGCAGCAAAGTTGTGAATAAGAGGTTGCATTTGTTTGTAAGTTGTGTTCACATATTTATCACCACGCTTTTCCTTCATTAATACGTTGTTAGGATATTTTTTAACACTTTCTTCAAATAACATTGGTAATGTTTGATTCATAATTTCTCCCCTTATTCTAATAATTATTTGACCATATTATTATTTGTGATTTTCTTTTCAATCATAAATATTAGCAGTAATCCAATAAAGAAAAATGGAACTACTAAAAAACTCCCCATTAAATTTGAACTATCTCCAATAATTCCCATAATCCAAGGAGTAATTCCATATCCAACAACTCCAGAACTAGCGAGCAAAATAAAAAGAGTTGTTGTATTAACGTCCAGACAAGACCTTGCCTCGGCTAAGATAGTCGGCCAAAAACAAGCTGTAGCAAGCCCAGCCATAGCTATTAGTGTGTAGAATTCTGCAAGACTAGTGGCAAACGGAATACTGAAACCAATTCCGATTCCCAATAGTGTAGAGCTCATCAAAATACTTTTGAGTGAAAATTTTATTAAAATGTAAGAAGTGAGTAATCTTCCTGCTGCCATTGATGCTGAGAAAATCATTATTGCTACGGCACCAGCTCGTGGTATATCACTAAAATATTTTTCCACATAGGTTCTTCCCCAGAAGGTAAAAGCAGATTCGATACCACCTGCAAGAAAGATTGCGGTAGCAAATAACCAGAATCCAATATTTTTTAAAATACCACCATATATATTCACGGATATTTTTTTTCCTTTTTCAGGTCGCGGAAAATCTAAAATGCTAAACAGAATTGCAACTAGTATTGCTGCACTTGCTGCAATTCTAAATATTACTCTCCACGAGTAACCTAATGTTAGTAGTTCACCAAACACAAAAGCAGAAACCATTACTCCAATCGGATAAAAAGCATTGGATAAATTTAAATATTTTCCTGAATTCCTTGAATGAATATCAACTATTAGTGGATTTAAGAATGCCTCTGTTAATCCTCCACCAAGTCCCACGATCATTAGAGAAAGCACAAACAATATATAGCTTTGTGAAAAACTTGCGAAAAGTAAGCCAAGCGCAATTAAATACTGCCCTTGTGAAATGAATCTCTGTTTACTCCACAATCGTACTAAAATACTGGCTACGATTAGTATTATAAGAACAACAATATTTCTTCCAGTCTCAATACTACCACTTTCAGAAAGTGTTGCGGGGATTGTTTTAATAATTTCCGGTAAACATATAGGTGTAATAACAGAACTCATAGCAAAAATAATAAAACCACTCCAAGAAGCTATGTCAAGTTTGGTTGTATTATATTTCATAGTTTTAATCAAGATTCTTTGAGTTATATCTTTATAACAGACTTGTTATTAAGTTCTGTTTTAAAATGTTCTAAGATAAAATCCGCTACTTGATTCATGATTATTTCATTTCCAATATCGCTTAAATGCCTGTCCTTACAACTGACGCTTAGTTCGTTTCCTCCACTTATTATAAGTTCGAGTAATTTATCTTTAGGGATTATTCTTTGTAGCATAGAAAAATAATCTAGTTTTATTGGGACTCCTACATTAGGCAAATATTTCATTTTTATATACCTAATGCATTTCCTGTATATTACATCATAATCTTCTCTTGCTGGATAAAAAACAAACATATTGGAATTATATGAGTTAGTTAAATCCTTCATTCGCTCAAATAATTTTCGCGTTATATTAATCAAATAATTATCTCTACTGGATAATCTCTCGCCAAATGGTGAAAAATGACTACGACTATTCAGAAAGTCTTCATTGGTCAGAATTGTTAGAGAATCTTCCATTGAATAGATTGATAAATTTTGGGAGAACACTTTTAGATCTATTTCCTTTGGGGAATGATTTGATTGTTCCAAAGTATAATCTGCGGGATTATGTGGTGACGGTAAATTATCCATCCAGTTCCTAAGTATATGTTGTTCAATGGTTTCTCCATTTATGCTTTGAATTGCAGAGTAAAATAATTGTAATAAAACACTGTTCTTATAATATGTATTTAGTTCGAAGAATGGGCCTGATATTTTATCCCCATCTAACCTGTAGGTTGGTTTAATATGACCAGCAACTTTTGTTACACCTCTATCAGGGAAAGTATTTTCCCAAAAATCATTTTTAGGAGTTGCCCAAATAAGAACTAAATCAGCCTTGTAATATTTATAGTATTCTTTAAGAGACAATAGTTGTTGATCTTGCCCCCATCCAGATGCAGCAATAGAAAAAACATTAACATTTTGAGCAAGTTTAGTGTTAAGGATGCTTTGTAGAAAATATTCAGGCATGTTATGGGGGGAGCTGGTTGCAGCCTCAACTTGACTATTACCTACCAATAATATTATGTAATCATCAGTGTTGTAAGATATATTTTGTCCACGTAGGCCTAACTCATTTTGATGATCATATTCAGAGGAAGCTAAAGATCGTCTTGGGGAATCTTGCCATCCCCATCCAGATTTTAATGGTTTATAAAAAAAACGTAGTGCAAATTCAGACAATAGAATTAGAATTAGGAAAGTAGAGAATGTTAATAATAAATTTTTAAAAATACTTAATTTCATATGAGTTGGATAATTATGGATCTGTTTTTTAGACAGAAAAGATGAATTAAAGAACCATAACAATCATTTAATACAAATAATTTGAAATTTTACGAATTCATTAATCAATTGTATATGTGCAACGAATTAATATAGCCATAAATTAAAAAAAAATATGATTAGTTTCTTTATTATTTGTGTTAAACAAACGATTTCGTTATTATTACAGTTAATTCATATATGTATCTAAAATTTATAATGTCTTTAAAAAATCTCTTCATAGATTTATGTCCCAAGAATTGGTACTTGTCCATCAATCATCTGATTTTCAAAAATCCAAAGGTTATAAAATGAAAAATAATACTCATATTATTTCAAAAAATATGGAAAGACGTGATTTTATTAAAAATGTATCCATTTCTGCTGCAGCACTTTCTTTGAGTTCAAATAGTATTTTCGCAAATGAGTTACAAGAAAATCCTAGCGATAAAACTAAGTTTAAAATGAAATATGCACCTCATTTTGGAATGTTTAAAAGCAATGCAGGTGAAGATTATGTTGATCAATTAAAATTTATTTCTGAACATGGCTTTATGGCGCTTGAAGATAATGGGATGAAATCAAAATCAATTAATGATCAAAATAGAATCGCTTCAGAAATGAGTCGACTTAACTTAACAATGGGAGTTTTTGTTGGCCATAAAATTTATTGGAAAGAACCAAATCTCACGAGTGGGAAACAAGAATTCAGGGATGAGTTTCTTAATGACATTAGAGGTTCAGTTGAAGTTGCAAAGCGAGTAAATGCCAAATGGATGACTGTTGTGCCGGGACATGTTGATCTGAGATTGGAAAAGGATTATCAAACAGCAAACGTTGTTGAATCACTTAAACAAGCGAGTGCAATTTTAGAACCCCATGGATTAGTTATGGTTCTTGAGCCATTAAATTTCTTTAATCATCCTGGATTATTTTTAACAAAAATTTCACAAGCCTATCAAATCTGCAAAGCAGTTGATAGTCCATCATGTAAAATATTAGATGACCTTTATCATCAACAAGTACAAGAGGGTAACTTAATTCCAAACATAAACAGCGCATGGGATGAAATTGCCTATTTCCAAATGGGTGATAATCCAGGTAGGAAAGAGCCAACAACTGGTGAAATTAATTATAGGAATGTATTTAAACACATCCACGAAAAGGGATTCCGCGGTGTTCTTGGAATGGAGCACGGAAATAGTAAATCTGGTAAAGATGGTGAAATGGATGTAATTAACGCTTATAGAAAAAGTGATAGTTTTTAATGACCGTAACCAAAGCAAATAAGAATAAAATACTTAATTTGTATTTTTTTGCATTTCTTCTTGGTATCGTTCTTGTGTTTACCTTCAATTATGGATGGGAAGAAACTTCTACAAATGAGTATTGTGAATCATGTCATATTCATCCTCAAGCAATAAACTCATGGAAGATAGGATCTCACGTTTACAACAAGAGTGGAGTAACCGTTAATTGTGTTGATTGCCACTTGCCACCTAGAGGTTTTGAAAGGATTACTGCAAAAGCTTCGGCTGGTTTAAAAGATATTTACGGTTATTTTTTCAAAGATTCATCTGATTTTGATTGGGAACAAATGTCACAAAGAGAAGCCGCAAATCATCATGTTTATCAATCGGGTTGTGTTAATTGTCACCAAAATTTATTCCCTCCCGAGCTTTCAAGAAAAGGCGAAGATGCTCATTTATATTATGATCAAAAAAAAGATGAAATAAGATGTATAAATTGTCATTTAGAAACGGGGCATTACCACGAGCCAAACATAAATTTATTGATTGATGTTAATCTTTCTAAATCTATTTATGAATCTGCTGCAAAGGTAGAGTCATTTGAAAATTTCAAAGAAACAATTAGTGGTACATGGGTTGATTTTGAGATGGTCTCTATTCCTGGTGGAACATTTCAGCTTGGAAGTCCAGAAAATGAAGAATTTCGAAATAATGATGAAGGTCCCCAAGCAAATGTTAAAATTAAGCAATTTTGGATCGGAAAAACCGAAGTTAGCTGGGATGAATATAACGTGTTTATAAAGGAAACTGGTAAAGAAGGGAGAACAGAGGACCAAGTAGAAATGAAAAGTGCGAATCAAAAAGTTGACGCTATAACTGGTCCAACCCCCGCTTACGGAAATCCAGGCCAAGGTTGGGGCAGAGGCAAAAGGCCAGCTATTACTATGACTCATTATGCGGCAGAAAAATATTGTGAATGGCTTTCAGAAAAAACAGGAAAAATGTATAGATTGCCGACAGAAGCAGAATGGGAATATGCATGCAGGGGTAATAGTAGAAGTGCTTATTATTTTGAAGGCATGCCTTCTGATTATACCAGCAAAGGTTTCTGGAAAAATATATTTGGAGTAGATACTACTACAATAAGTTCGAATGCAATTTACATTGAAAATAGTAAAAATAGAACACACACACCGGAAGGACTTAAACCAAATTCATTTGGACTTCTTAACATGCTAGGAAATGTTAAAGAATTCTGTTCTGATTTTTATAGTGAGAACATATATAAATCTTATTCGGATTCTGAAATTGTATTTAGTCCAACTGGACCTGAATATGGTGATGAATATGTAATCAGAGGTGGTTCTTTTCAAAGTGATGCACTTGATCTTAGAATATCATCTCGAGATTTTACAAGAAAAAGCAGATGGCTAATGACGGATCCTCAAATCCCTAAAAGTCTATGGTGGTATTCTGATTGTAAAGATGTTGGTTTTAGAGTAGTTTGTGAATATACTGAGGAGATCAGTTCTTCTAAGAAAATAATAAATTAAGTACATCTAACTAAGTGGAATAAATATTCTAACATATTATTGAGGTGATATTATGGCAAAGAATTTTAACAGAAGAGAATTTCTAGGTGCTGGAGCAGTTGCTGCAACCGGACTCATTGTTGGTTGTAGTTTAGCAGGCGACAAAAAAAGAAGTATGGAATCCAAGAAGTTTATGGATCAAGCTCCAGATGGGAAAATATTGAAAGCTGGACTAATTGGTTGTGGTGGCCGAGGTACTGGTGCTGCAATAAATTTTCTTAGTGCTGGGCCAAATTTAAAAATTCATGCTCTTGGTGATGTATTTAAAGATCGAATAGATAATTGTAAGAAAAAATTAATTGATGAAAAAAACGAAATTGTTGCCGATGAAAATTGTTTCACAGGATTTGGTGCATATGAAAAAGTCATTGACTCAGGAGTAGATGTAATTATATTAGCCACACCTCCTCATTTCAGACCTATGCAGTTTGCAGCTGCTGTTGCGGCTAGAAAAAATGTATTTATGGAAAAACCAGTTGCAGTTGATCCTGTGGGAGCTAGATCAATTATAGCATCCTCGAAGAAGGCAGAGGCACTAGGATTGGTTGTTGGTACCGGAACTCAAAGAAGACATCAAAGAGATTATGTCGCAACATTTAAGGAAATTTATGAAGGTGCAATCGGTGATGTTGTTTCAGCTAATTGTTATTGGAATCAAAGTCAATTGTGGTATAGAAATCCAAGACCAGAATGGACAGAGATGGAATATATGATAAGAGATTGGGTCAATTGGACCTGGCTTTCGGGTGATCATATAGTTGAACAGCATGTACATAATATTGACGTTGTTAACTGGTTTTCAGAAACACATCCAATAAAAGCTGTCGGATTTGGGTCAAGACATAGAAGGATAACAGGTGACCAATTTGATAACTTTAGTGTAGATTTTGAATATGAAAATGGAATGCATGTTCACAGTATGTGTCGACAGATCGATGGCTGTGCCAGCAATGTTTCCGAATCAATAACCGGATCAAAGGGATTTAGTAATTGCAGGAACCGAATATTTGATGATGAAGGGCAGGTTATTTGGCTATATAATTATGAAAAAGATATGGGTGAAGAAGTAATTAAAGATGATAAAGTTACTATCGATGAGGAAGTAAATACAACATTAAAAGTCTCTCCTTATGTACAAGAACATATTGACTTAGTTAAGGCAATTAGAGAGAACAAACCTTACGTTGAAGCAGAGAACACAGCAATCTCAACTATGTGTGCAATCATGGGTAGAATGTCAGCCTATTCTGGCAAAGAAGTTACTTGGGATGAAGTTATGAATTCAGATTTGCGACTTGGACCAGATAGTTATTCACTTGGAAAAGTCAAAATTGATAAAAGCATTTCTGTTCCAGGAGAAGCAAAAAAAGCTTAATTGAAGTTTAATTAAATATGTTAATTTATTCTGTTATTCAGAAATAGTAACTAATAAGTTATTCAAATATTATTTGTAGTCTTACTTGAAAATAAACCGATTAAAGCATCGGTTTATTTTTATTCTTTTGTGTTAAAATTTAATATGTAGGAAAAAATTAAGTGTTTCAATTCATAAATCTATTAATATATTTCATTTTTATTTTCCATAATATAACTTCAAGTACTTTTGATGAAAATGTTGTTATTAGTAATCTAAAATGTGAATATCTTTCTTCTCCAAACAATATTGATACATTTAACCCTCGCTTCAGTTGGATTCTTGAATCAAGTGAACGGGGACAATATCAGACAGCCTATCAAATTCTAGTTTCCACTAATGAGTCATATTTAGATATTATTTGGGATTCAGGTAAAATTATTTCATCCGAAACTTCCCAAATTATTTATGAAGGCATAAAGCTGAAAAGCAATTCAAATTATTTTTGGAAAGTACAAATTTGGGATAGGGATAGTCTAAGATACGAAAGTGAAATAGAAGAATTTTGGACTTCAATTTTAGATTCTACTGTATGGATGGCAGATTGGATAGGCGCTAATCCAAAAATAGAATATTTCCCAGAACAAGGATTTTTTCAAAGCTTTAAGGAGCAGTACAATTTACCTGACACAATAATGCATGAAGGACGCTCATTATTATTAAGAAATGAATTTAAATGTTCAAATAGTATTAAGAATGCAAGAGTCTTCGTAACCGGACTCGGTTTTTACGAACTGTTTATGAATGGTAAAAAAATTGGTAATCATGTTCTCGCACCCGCTAAAACTAATTATCGAGAAGAAGTTCTTTACGATACATACGACATTACTCAGATATTAAAGGTTGGAAATAATGCAATAGGAATACATCTTGGTAATGGATGGTTTAATCCATACAAAAAATGGTGGCGCCCATATAGGATGCAATGGTTTGGGGCAAAACGCGCTTATCTACAATTGCATATTGAATATGAAAATGGTAAAAAAGAAATTGTAACAACAAACGAAGACTGGAAAACTGCTCCCGGTCCCATTTTATTTAACTGTATATATGATGGTGAGGTATATGATGCGAATGCAGAATATAATGATTGGACAGAAATAGGATATGATGCTTCAAAGTGGAGCAAATCATATATTGTTAAGTCACCAGGTGGGAAACTAATTTCTCATACTATGCCGCCTGTGAGAATTACTAAGGAAATCAATCCGATTAAAGAATATAAACCATCAGCTAATGTAATTGTTTATGACATGGGTCAAAATTTTACAGGTTGGCTTAAGGTAAAAGTTAAAGGAAAAAAAGGGACAAAATTACATCTTCAATTTGCTGAAGATATTAATAATGATGGCTCAATAAATACAACTAGTAATGAACATGCAAAAGCTGAAGCTGTTTATATTCTCAAAGGGGATGGGCAAGAAACTTATGAGCCAAGATTCACCTATTTCGGCTTTAAATATGTTGAAGTTACCTCTGATGATGAAATGCCAATTATTGAAGAGCTAGTTGGTTTAGTAACACATACAGATATAAAAAATACAGGAAAGTTTATTTGCGGAAATGAAACAATAAATAAAATTCATAATGCTACTATATGGTCACAGAGAAGCAATATTATTGGTTATCCTATGGATTGCCCCCAACGTGATGAAAGACTAGGTTGGTTTGGTGATGTTCAAGTTACGATTGAAGAAGCATTATTCAATTTTGATACTCCTCAGTTTTATAAAAATTGGTTAAGCGGTATTCAATCTAATCAAAATCAAGAAACAGGAGATATCCCAATAATTTCACCAAGACCGTATATTTGGGATGAAGGTGTTGAATGGAGCAGTACATATATAATTCTTGTGTGGAAATTCTATACCTATTATGGTGATAAACAAATATTAGCCCAGCATTATCCTGCAATGAAAAAATATATGAATTTTCTCGAATCAATTTCAGAAAATTATATATTAAAGAAAGGATGGATAGGTGATTGGGGAAGTTTAGTTGAAAGATGGAATGAGGGGGAGCCAGAGTCTGTACCAACAGCGTTCTATTATTGGAATTCAAAGATTCTTTCCAAAATTGCTATTGTACTTGAGGAAAAGGATGATGAATTATTTTTTTCTGAATTATCAAATCAAATTAAGAGTGTGTATAATCAGAAATTTTATGACCCAGAAAAAAGAGATTATAATGATGGTAGTCAGATGGCAAATGCGTTTCCATTATATTTAGGAATTGTTCCTGAAAATGATAGGGACGCGGTTTTACAAAATCTAGTTGATGACATAGTTATTAATAATAATGGTCATTTGACAACTGGGGTCTTAGGTTCAAAATACATGATAGATGCTCTCTGTGATAGAGGAAGGGAAGATGTAGCCTATCTTTTAGCAACGCAGACTGGCTACCCGAGTTGGAGTGATATGGTAGAAAAATACACAACCATGTGCGAATTTTGGACGCTGAAACAATCACACAACCACATTATGACAGGTAGTATTGACGCATTTTTTTATAAAACATTGGCGGGAATAAATTTTAATGAAGATTATCCGGGTTGTAAACAGCTAATCATCAAACCATATTTTCCTGCGAATCTTAATTTTGTTAAAGCATCGATTGAAACAATAAATGGAAAAGTTAACTCTTCATGGGAGAAGATACCAGAAGGATTAAAAGTTAATGTTAAGATTCCTGTAAACGTTACAGCCGAAATCCATTTGCCTACAATCGAAAAGTCTAAATTATTTGAAGGTGAAAATTTAGCTAATAATAGTCTGGGGGTAGAATATATTGGGAGAGAATCAACATATTCTAAATTTATAGTTCAATCAGGTGAATACAAATTCATCGTCAAATATTAATCTCAATTTCGGAATATTCTATATGTTTGGCGTCCTGGATCATCTTTATTTAATTATACATTCGATATTTATATTTGTCATTTTATCAAATCTCAATTTATCAGCACAGTCAGATTCGGTCTATCACACGGATGAGATAATTATTTCAGCTTCACGTTATGAAGAAAACATAGCAATTGCAAACCAAGCTATTTCAACAATTCAGTATAATGAAATTGAAGAAACTAATCCTATGAATATGGGAAATGCATTAAAAGGTGTGGTTGGATTATGGATGCAACAAACTAATCATGGTGGTGGTTCACCTTTTCTTAGAGGTTTAACAGGAAATCAAACATTAATAATGATAGATGGAATACGATTAAATAATTCAACATTTAGATACGGACCAAATCAATATTTAAATACAATTAATATTAATGATGTTCAAAGAATTGAAGTTCTTAGAGGGTCAGGATCCGTCCAGTATGGGAGTGATGCTTTGGGTGGTGTTGTACATATATTGACGAAGACTCCAAAAATAGGGTTATCAAAACAATTAAGCACCGGAATTCAGCTGAAGTACTTATCAGATAGAATGGAGCAATCTGCTAATACATTTCTGGATTATTCCACATCCAATAGTGGATACCATGCGTCATTTTCATTTAATAAATATGGCGATTTATTAGCAGGAGGAAGTTTAGGTAAGGAAATTCCTTCTTCCTATGATGAATATTCTTTTAACATTAAAAATCTCCATAGAGTTTCGGAGAAAATATTACTTTCCTACAATTACCAATATTTGCGACAAAACGACATAGATCGTTTTGATCAAGTCAATCAAAGGGGATATGAGTATTATAAATTTGACCCTCAAATAAGACAGCTGGCATATCTAAAGAGTGAATTATTCTCAGAAACAGATCTTGCACAAAAGATTAGTTTTACGGCTTCATGGCAACAGTCATCTGAGATTCGAAGAAGTAAAAAGGTGGCCAGCAATTTAAGAACAAATGAAAAAGATGTAGTTGATACTTGGGGTGTAAATATTCTTTTATTATCTAAACCACTAAATATTTGGACCATCAATTCTGGGATTGAATATTATTATGATTATGTAGAAAGTAATTCCTCAACTTTTAATATTTTAGATAATTTAGAATCAAAGAAACGAGGTCTATATTCCGATGGAAGTAAATCTCATAATTTATCTATATTCTCTTTATCCAATATAAAAATCAAAAAATATGAAATTGCATTTGGAGGAAGGTATAATTATGCGGCATTAATAATAATTGATGAATTATTCGGTCAGCCCAAAATTAGCCCTGATGCTTTGACCGGGCATATAGCATTTTCATATTATCCAAATAAATATTTTAAGTTTATCTCCAGAGTAAATACAGCATATCGAATTCCAAATATCAATGATGTCAGTAGTTTTGGTGTGTTTGATTATGGAATTGAAGTCCCGAACAATGAGCTCTTACCAGAAACATCAATTAATTATGAGTTTGGTGTGAAGTATAATTCTTCTACAATAAGAAGTTCACTTTTTATGTTTAGATCTAATTTAACTAACTTAATTGATAGAGTAAGATCAACTTACAATAATGATGAGACATACAATGGTGAACAAGTTTACACTAAAATAAATTCGGGGCGAGCTTTAATTCAAGGAATTGAATTTGATTTAGAATATTCTCCTTCGAGTAGTATGAATATTATAAATACTTTAACATATACTTACGGTAATTATAAAACTAATAATGAACCAATGAGAAGAATACCTCCTCTGAATGGTTCATTATCAATCAGCTATAATATTATTGAATCATTGTTCGTTAGATTTGATTATTTGTATGCATTCAAGCAAGATCGATTATCCTCAGGCGATATCGACGATCATAGAATATTTGACGGGGGAACGCCAGGTTGGAATGTTATTAACATTTACACAAATTATGATCTTGGTATGTTCAGTGTAGGAATGGGAGTAAATAACATATTAAATGAAGCATATAGAATGCATGGTAGTGGAATAGATGGGATAGGTAGGAGTTTACAATTATCATGTAGGTATACTTATTGATTTCAAGTAATGAATTTATGAATGTTTCCATAGAACATTACTGAGGCAGATATGAATTATTACCATACTTTTGAATTTAAAGTGTATAAAATACAACATAGAATTGAGGAAAAATATGTCGCACATTTTAATAAGAACACTTGTTTTAATATTACTTTTCACTATTTCATTAAATGCTCAGATTAAAACTTTTGAAACTGATATTTTAACAATCAAAAAACCATGGACGCATCTAAAGTTTTATAATAATCCTGAAAATTTTCAATTTGCAATTGTTAGTGATAATACTGGAGGAAGTAGAAAAGGTATTTTCGAGAAAGCTGTTGGAAAATTAAACTTGCTAATGCCGGAATTTGTGATGAGTGTCGGCGATTTAATTCCAGGATATACTGAAGATACAGCTCAAATTAATTATGAGTGGAATCAGTTTAACAAAGTTTTAAATGAATTAAAACCTCCATACTTCTATTTGCCAGGTAATCATGATATAACAAACTTAGTTATGCAGAAAGAGTGGGAAAAGCGCTATGGAAAACGATATTATCATTTTGTATATAAAAACACTCTTTTTATTACACTTGATAGTAATGATGATGATGACTATTCAATTACAAATGAGCAGATGGATTATGTATTGAAGAGCCTGAAGGATAATCCAGATGTAAACTGGACTTTCCTATTTATGCATCATCCGATTTGGACATATGATACTGACAATAGATTTGAGGCCATTGAAGCTGAACTATCAAAAAGAAAATACACAGTATTTGCTGGGCATAAACATCGTTATAATCACATTGAACGAAATGAACACAATTATTATATCTTAGGAACAACAGGCGGAGGTAGTGCTTTACGAGGACATAGATTTGGTGAATTTGATCATCTTTCATGGGTAACATTGACGGATGATGGTCCTGTTTTTGCTAATTTAGAATTAGATGGAATTCATGATCATGATATCAGCAATGAAGAAACACAACTTATGGCAAAATCTTTATTACGTAACACCACTTTCGAACATGTCCTATTAACAAATTCTGAACAAAAATTTTCAAATGGAACACTTTATTTATATTTCGAAAATTCAACAGATTTTGATTTAAATTTAGATCTACAGTTTTATCATCATCATGAATTAAGAATTGATAATTCCGAAATAGGATTTAATTTATTAGCAAAATCGGATTCGACATTAGAAATATCATTAACGTCTGGTGAAGAGTTAGATTACGAAAATATTGGAGTGCTTCAATTTGATTGGGCACTTTCTTACATGGAAGAGGATTATTCTGATTTTTATCTGGAAGGTAAATATGATCTACAATTAAATCCAATTGTTGAAACAGCTTATGTTGAACCTAATATTTTACAGTTTATTGATACTACCTCTGTAAAGTTTAATATTCCGTTTAAGTCACTAATTCCAAGATTTACATTGGATAGACTTGGAACCCCTCCATCGTACTCAAACTATGTATCTCCAATACTTATTAAGGATAGCGAAGAAGTTAAATTCAAATTGTTAAATAATAAAAATCAGTCTGCATCTTTATTATCGAGGAGTTATCAAAAATTGGAATTGATAAAAGCACTGAATATTAGCAATCTATCAAAGGGATTATCTTATAAATATTTTGAAGGCATATGGCGAAATTTACCTAATTTTGATTCTTTGGATTATTTGAAATTCGGAACCGTTAATAATTTTTTAATATCTGATATTGCCGATCGCAAAGATAACTTTGGAATTGTGTATAATGGTTTTATTGAAATACCAAAAGATAGTATGTACATTTTCAGAATGAAGGCAGATGATGCCTCAAAATTATTTATTCATCATGAAATGTTAATAAATGATGAACAGGGAGATGATTTCGGTGCAATATTTTTACAAAAAGGATTCCACCCTATTAAAATTGAGTATATGGAGCAAAAGGGCAATGAACGGCTTCGTATGTATTACAAAAATAATGAGAATGACGAATGGATATTTATGCCATTTGAAATGTTCTATAAACAATAAAAGATCAATAAGGATTCATCATGAATAAAAAATCATACTCAAATCTTATTTTATTTTTAATACTCATAAGTTGTTTGCAATTCTTTTTTACAGATAATATTATTGGGAGTGGTTCAGATAAGTATAGAGTTGTATGGAATAAGAATCCCGATTCGTGCGTCACAATTGCATGGGATCAAGTTGAAGGAAGTGATCCAATAGTCTACTTTGGAGAAATTGACTTTGATGATGAGTGGGAAAAGTATCCAAGATCTCAAAAGCCAACTCGCATTCTTATGAATTCATATGCTATGAATACCCATTTTGCAGAAATAGAAAATTTGAAGCCAAATCAAGCCTATTATTTTGTAATTAAAGATAGTAAAGGTGTTGGAGAAAGATATTGGTTTAAAACCGCGCCGGATAAACCCGCGGCATTTACATTTATCACAGGTGGTGATACAAAAAGTTATGGAAAGTCGTATAAAGCAGGACTTGCATCGAATAGACTAGTCGCAAAACTAAGACCACTATTTGTTTTATTCAATGGTGATTTTAGTAGTGGAAATGGAACCTACTCAGTTAGATGGCATAAATGGTTAAATGATTGGTTTAACCTCACAACAACTGACGACGGTAGGATTATTCCGATTGTTCCAGTTCATGGAAATCATGAAGATGGAGATAAAAGTGTTCTTAATAAGATTTTTAATGCACCTTATTATGGAACAGATAGTACTAATGTTTATTACTCTCTAACCTTCGGAAATAAATATTTTCACATTATTGGATTAAACACACAAATAGACGAAGGTGGAGAGCAGCGAGCATGGTTAGAAAAAGATTTAGAAAAAAATAAAAATTCAACATTTAAAATTGCTGGATATCATAAGCCATTTCAACCTCACACACTTAAAAAAGGTGAAAATATTTATCAATACGAGCAATGGACCAATTTATTTTTTAACTATGGTTTAGATATTGCTGTTGAAGCAGATGCACATATTCATAAAATTACTTATCCTCTACGTCCATATAGTGGTGAAGGCAGTTTTGAGGGGTTCATTAGAGATGATGAAAATGGCACAATTTATCTCGGAGAGGGAAGTTGGGGAGCATGGCCTCGTGAAAATAACGACAATAAACCATGGACCTTAAAAAGTGGAGCATACAATCAATTTAAATGGATTCACGTGTTTCCATCGGAATTGGATAAACCGGCTCACATGGAAATCTATACTGTAAAAACTGCCGAATATGATGATAACGATAATCAATCTTTTTTTGATTTTCCTGTGGAAAGTTTAACCGAGCAGAATCTTTTTGAAATTCCAAACAACATCACACTAGATACACTAAAAGAATATGGTGTAAAAGTAAAATATCCATTCATTTTCAATGAACAATAAAAAAAATGGTGAACTTTGATGTAATATCCGAATGTTGATTTTTATGGAGATCTGATATTAGCTATGAATAAAAACAAACCAACATTAATAATTCTTGCTGCCAGATTAGGCTCAAGAGATGGGAGCTTAAAATAAATTGACAGAATTGTTCTTCTGGCGAAAGAATTATTGATTATTCAGTTTATGATGCTGATAGGGTTGGCTTTGGCAAGATTGTCTACGTAAGCAGAAAAGCTTTGAACAAGAATTTGAGTTTGTCACTATTGACTTTATAGCAAATGATAAAGAGATAGATTATGTTTTTCAAGAAATATATTTACTAGAAACAAATATTTAGATAAACCCAAATAGATACCACTTGTTGGCAGTAACAAGCACATGGGAGATTTGGATGAATATAAAAGCAACAAATAGGCAACAGGAACTGCATAATTTCAATACTTATTCACTTCTCTGTCATTCTGAACCCTGGGCAGATGTTATTACTTGTATAACAGGAAATATAACTTATGAATGATGCGATGATATTTTTGCAAATTGCTGATAAATAAAAAAGAGAAAAAATGGAAAAACTTGGGGAATTGGACTTCACATCGTAAAGTTAACCTAACTCATAAGAAATTCTAATTTTGTTTGTTCTAAATGTTAAGTTATATTTATAACAATTGAGTTTACTCAAAACAGTTATTGCTTTTAATAAAACATATTAGATGATCTATGTCTAAATTCCATAGTATTTTCAATGATGTTATTGGACCAATAATGCGGGGTCCATCTAGCTCTCATACTGCAGCTTCTTGGCGGATTGCTCGTACATGTTTAGATATCTTAAACGAACCATTAAGAAGTGTTTTAGTTGATTTTGACAAAGGTGGAGCCTGGGCATCAAATTACCGTGAGCAGGGAACTGTAATGGGTATTAATGGTGGTTTGTTGGGTTTGGATATTGTTGATAATCAAATGAAGAATACAGAATCTTTGGCTGTTGAAATGGGGATTTCAATTAATTATGAAGTCAATTCATTTGTAACAAGGCATGTAAACACAGTTAGGTTGACACTTGAAGGAATAAAAAATAAAAAAGCCCAGGTAATTGCTGCTTCATTGGGTGGAGGCTCATTTGAAATTCAACAAATCAATGGCCTTAATGTAAATATTTGTGGAGATTATTATGAATTACTTATTTTAAATAAGAAGAAGACCATACCAGAGAACATCAAATCCTTGCTTATCAACGATAAAGATTTGTTACTTTCTTCTAGCTGGAAAGATGAATTAATAAACTTTAAGTCTACAAAAAAAATATCAACTAAAATTATTGAACAACTAAAAAAGTATAATTTATTTGACGAAGTGTTGTTTATAAATCCGGTTTTACCAATTACATCTATGAGAAATCCTAAACTGCCATTTACTACAATTGCGGATCTTTTGGAATATGCTGAAAAAGAAAATTTAGCCTTAGGAGATTTGGGACTGGTTTATGAGAAATCTTTGAGCGGCATTTCTGAATCTAAACTAATCAACAAAATGAATACTATAGCTGAAATTATTTTAAAAAGTATAGAGTTGGGTTTACAGGGAACCGAATATGATGATCGTATATTGCAGCAACAATCCAATCTAATAAAAGATGCTGAGAAAAAAGGAAAAATATTTCAAAATTCTCTTATTAATAATACGGTTCGATTTATTACTGCGATCATGGAATCTAAAAGTGCTATGGAAGTAATAGTTGCAAATCCAACTGCAGGTTCATGTGGAACAGTGGGTGGTGTTTTGAAAGCTACTGCAGACGATTTAAATGCAAATTTTGATGACTTTGTAAAAGCTCTTTTTGCTGCTGGCATCATTGGTGTTTACATTGCCCAAGGCCCAGGATTTTCAGCTGAAGAACATGGATGCCAAGTTGAGTGTGGGGCTGCATCAGGTATGGCTGCCGCGGGAATCGTTCAATTATTTGGAGGAACAGCTAAACAATCTATCGATGCTGCCTCAATGGCTATTCAAAATATGATTGGTTTGGTGTGTGACCCAGTGGGAGATCGTGTTGAGGTGCCATGTTTGGGAAAAAACATAAGTGCTGCAATGAATGCACTTTCTTCAGCTACTATGGCGTATTCCGGATTTGATGCTGTTATTCCTCTTGATGAGGTAATTCAAACAGTTTTACAAGTTAGTAAACATATGCCAACCTGTGTTAAATGTACGGGAAATGGTGGATTGGCAGTTACTCCAACTTCCATAGAAATAAAGAAACAATTACTAAATTAAATTCATTAAGTTGATTAAGTTCATTATCCATTCAAAAATATGTAGGAGTTATTATGTTTAATAAATTTTCCAAAGTGATCAGTTTAACTATTCTTTTTTACCTGGTGTTGTTTTTAACTAAGCCAATAATTTCACAGACATTCGAATATCCTCTCCCGAGTCCAACATCAAGTGTTATGCAGGTTGTTGGTATTACAAAAGTTTCCGTTGAATATTCCAGTCCTGGTGTTAAGGGGAGAACAATCTGGGGTGAATTAGTACCTTATAACAAGGTCTGGCGAACAGGTGCGAATATGGCAACGGAAATTTCATTTTCAACAGACGTTAAAATAAATGGTAAAGATTTAGCTGCAGGCACATACAGTCTGTTTACAATTCCCGGAGAATCAGAGTGGAAAGTAATGTTTAATTCAAAAACAGATATTGGTGGCGGGAGTTATGATAAGAGAACTGACATACTGACAGTTCAAACAAAACCTGAGTTTGGTGAATTAAGAGAACGAATGACATTCCTAATAGAAAATAATAATAATGAAGCTGCCGATATTGTTCTTCATTGGGAGAAAATGCGACTTGTGTTTAAGATGGAAGTAAATACTAAAAAATTAGTAGTGAAAGGCGCAGCAAAAGAAGTTGTAGATTCATGGACGTTCTCATTTAATGCAGCTAGTTACCATTTAAATGAGGATATAGATTTAGAAAAAGGCTTGGAATATGCAGCTCTTTCAACTTCAATTAATGAAGTGTATTGGAATTTACGTATTAAAGCTCAGTTGGAAGCAAAGCTTAGCAAAAAAGAAGATGCTATAAAAAGTATGCTCCGCGCTATTGAATTAGGAAGTGCAATGGAAAACACTCCGTTTGATTTTGATAGAATGAAAGGAATACTTGCTGAATGGCAGAGTGAATAGATACGTAACTATTGCTTTAATATAAGCATCAATTCTAAGAGAGAATTAAAAATTGTACGGCTGGCAAGAACATTAATGAACTTGTGCTCAATTTGGTCTTGTGTCGAGAATTGGTTGAACGGGGCAGTTTCGAAAACTGTTGAGCTCTTTTAGGGTTCCGAGTGTTCGAATCCCTGTCAATCCGCAAAATGAAAACATGGTAACCAATCATTTGTTCAAAAATAGACTAAGTTACATTCTCTCCTCACACCAAATTATTTTTAAGTTGACTATTTGATTTAATTTTAGGACTTTAGTAGAAGAACTTCTCCTATCTGGAATCCGATTTTTTGTCTTAAATTAACTTTTAGTGATTCATGACACATTATTGTCTGATCATATACAATATTATTGATAGTATTGTACTTTTAAATTAAGCATGTTTTATTCTATTCTATGAACAAAAGATTATTATATATTATTTACATATGTCTATTTATTACCAATATTGGTTTAACTCAAATTAGTGTGTCTATTCCGGACACAACCCTAGTGCCTGATAAATCTATCAAGATTCCAATATTTGTGTCAGAATTGACTGGTAATTATATTCGCTCATATTCATTTCGTCTTGTCTATGATCAGAAAATACTCAAATTTAAATCGATAAGTGATAAGGGGACATTATCTGATAGAAGGTCGTGGGATATTGATGCTGATCTAGAAAGTGAAGGTTTAGTAATAAATGCTGATGGAAGGTATAACTTATACGGATCTGGGAAATTACTGATTATTAAATTTGATGTGATAGCTGACGAAGGATACACTGATTTAATTATAGAATCATTTAAATTTAATTCTGGCTCTCCGAGTATCTATTTGAATAATGGTAGTTTTAGGGTTTACGTTGAAAAGAAGTTTTATTTTTCAAATAAAGGAAATGGAAAAGGTGAAGTTTCGATTAATGGAGAGAATTTTGTATTACCTTTTGAGAAAGTATTTGTTCAGGGGAAATCTTACACGCTAAAAGCAGAGCCAAACTACAGTAGTAGATTTGTTTCCTGGAGCGGTGATATATCCTCCACTCAAAACCCATTAGAATTAGTTGTTGAAAATTCAATGGAAATAATATCAAATTTTTCATTAAAGACTCATTCGATATCTGCAATGGTTCTTCCAGAAGGATTTGGACAGGTAAATGGCGTTGGTGTCTATAATTATGGAGATATTGCTATTCTTGAAGCCCTGCCAAATAGTGGAAAAGGGTTTGTTAATTGGACAATTAACGAAGTCATTGTTAGTGATAATATTTCTTATCAGATAAATGTTAATAAAGATATTGACATAACTGCTAATTTTGAAAATACGCTCTTTCAAGTGACAACAAGTAATAATCCAGTGGAAGCTGGTCAAACCACTGGAGCAGGATACTATTTCCCTAATCAGACTGCAAATGTTGTAGCAATTAGTAATCATAATTGGATTTTTTTGAATTGGACTGAAAATGGAGAAATTATTTCTGAAGATTCAATATTTATATTTGATGTCACTGATAATAAGTCTTTAACAGCTAATTATGATGTTTTAACAGATTTGAGAAATGTGGATGAGATAATTCCCACGGAGAGTAATAGTTTTATACTTTCTCCTTATCCAAATCCTTTTAATCCTACCACTACATTTAGTTTTGGAGTAGAAAATCAATCAAGAATTACGTTAATTATCTTAGATATTACTGGGAAGATAGTTGAAAAATTATATCAATCAGAATTATTTAGTAAAGGTGTCTTTGAAAAGAGCTTTAATGCATCTTCTTTAGCAAGTGGAGTTTATTTTTACCAATTTAAAGCTATCCCGACGAATAAACATGATAATATTTTTAAAACAGGTAAACTAATATTGATGAAATAGAATTATTTCATCAATTGAATTAAACAAAAAAACCGCCTCAAAAGGCGGTTTTTTTGTTTACTATATAATATAATATTTAAGAAACAACTTCAGCTTTGAGCAAAACATTGTTTATTGCATCAATTAATGCTGGTTTAGGAAGAGCACCTTGAGCCATTTGCGGTTTTTCATCTTTTGGGCAGAATAATAATGATGGAATACTTTTAATACCAAATGCCGCAGCTAATTCTTGTTGAGCTTCAGTATCTACCTTGTAAATGTTGATTTTACCTGCGAATTCTTCACTTAACTCTTCAAGAACTGGAGCAACCATTTTACATGGGCCACACCAATCAGCATAGAAATCTATAAGACAGGGCAATTCACCATTAAAATTCCAATCTTTTTCTTGCTCAAAGTTAAAAACTTTCTCAAGAAATTTTTCTTTAGTTAATTGTTCAGTCATTTTTTCCCTCGTTTTTAATAGGTAAGATGCTTGATTCTATAAAAGGATTCAATCACCATCAAATATTTTTATTTAATTTACAAATTATGATATAATTATATAACTTTTATTCTCATTTTAGCTACTCTGAGTTATTTATGCAATTAAGACTTTCATATTTACTTTTATTTGTTTTTCCTTCAATTATAATTCCTAATTCTAATTCAATTGAGAACATCAATTTTCGTTTTAAGAGAATTGGTATTGAACAAGGATTATCGCAAAGTACTGTCAGGTCAATTATCCAGGGTAAGCGGGGTTATATGTGGTTTGGTACAGCTACCGGATTAAATAGGTATGATGGATATGAATTTATCGTATACACCAATGACAAAAATGATACTTCATCAATTTCAGATAACCTTATAACTGCGCTTTTTAAGGACCAAGCTGGAGTTTTATGGATTGGAACATCAAAAGGAATTCTTAATAAGTTTAATCCCTCAACGGAAAATTTTCAACGTTTTGATATTTCCAGCACTAGTGATTGGTACAGTAATACGGAAGAAGATTTTTACACTTATCCATTAACCTTTTCTAGAAATAATAATAGTACAATAACTAGCATTACCCAAGACCAAGATGGGAATCTGTGGATTGGAACATGGGGGAAAGGTATTGTTAAGTTTGATCCCAATTCTTTAAAAAAGAAATATTATTATCATTTTAAGAATAAGAAAAATAGTCTTAGTTCTAATAAAATTATAAGTTTGTTGATTGACAGACAGGGCATTTTATGGGCTGGTACTTTCGGTGGAGGCTTAAATAGAATTCAAATTACTAACAAAATTAGTAAAGACATTTTAATTGATAACTACAATATGGAATCCAATAAATTATTGGGTAATATAGTTACTTCCATATTTGAAGATGCTCACGACAATATTTGGTTAGGAAGCTTTGCTGGAGGAGTGTCAATTATTCCAAAATCTGATAAACAAAAACCTCCCTCTGAAGTAAATCTAATGCGGTTGAGTGATAAATTAAAGTCTATTTCTGGCTCAAATATTCTTAATATTATGTCGATTACAGAAGACCATAATTCAGTTATATGGATCGGGACATATGGAGATGGTCTTTTCTCTTATTCAAAAGAGACCCAAATTTCTAAACATTTTATAACAGAATCTAGCGATCCTAATTCTCTTGGTGAGAATGAAATTCAATCATTATGTGTAGATAATTCTGGAATTTTATGGATTGGTACTCAACTAGGGAGCGGCATTAATAAGCTTGAAATTGGATCGTATAAATTTAATACCATTCCTGTCTTGACCGAAGAAAATAAATCTCTTAACGATAATATTATTTGGACAATCTATGAGGATAGTGAAAAATATATTTGGATTGGTACTCATCGGGGTGGACTAAATAGGTGGAACAGAGAGACAAACGAATTTGAATATTTCGGGATAAATGAAAATTTGGCTGATGACCATATAAGATCTATCATAGAAGACTCTTATGGTAACCTTTGGATAGGGAGTTATTCTGGAGGCCTCTCTTTTTATGACAAAACAAAATATTCTTTCAAAAATTTTCGTGTAGACAAAGGAAATGCCAAATCCTTAAATAGCAATCAAATCCAATCATTATTAATTGATGGAGATTCATTACTTTGGATTGGTACTTTTGGTGGAGGACTAAACAGGTTAAATCTGAATGATTTTTATTCTTCAGGAAATGCCGTGTTTACTAATTATATTTATCATCCAGAGGATATGCACTCTATTAGTGATAATAGAGTGTATACATTGTACAAAGATTCATATAATTTACTTTGGGTAGGTACCCATGGAGGAGGAGTAAATCAGTTTAATCCAGAAACCCAAATTTTTATAAATTATAAATCTTCAGTTAACCAAAAAAATACAATTTCGAGTGACCGAATTTTATCGATTCATGAAATGAAAGATGGTAATTTACTTATTGGCACTTTCGGGGAAGGATTAAATCTATACCGAAGAAAAGAGAATGCTATTGAGAGTATAAATGAAAATATATCACTGAGTGCATCTGATGTTTATGGGATTTTATCTGATCAAAGTGGATACTGGCTAAGTACAAATAATGGGATTTATAAAATTAATGAAGATTTAAATTCTTTTAAAAAGTATGATTTGAGTGATGGTCTTCAAAGCTTAGAGTTTAGTGGTGGTGCGTATTTCAAAGGAAAAGACGGGACATGTTATTTTGGTGGGATTAATGGGATAAATTATTTTAATCCAGAGGAAATACTTTTAGATGATTTTCTACCTCCAATTGTCATCAGCCAAGTAAGAGTTTTTGATAAGCCCATTAAGGGTGAAAGACAAAACTTAGTTTTTGGAAGAGATGAAAATTATTTTTCGTTTGAATTTGCATCCCTTGATTTCAAAAATTCCAATAAAAACAAATATAAATTTATCTTAGAGGGATTAGATAAGAAATGGTCATATACAGATGCTAATAATAGGAAAGTTTTCTATACGAATCTTGCACCCGGTGATTATAGTTTTAGGGTTCTCGGTACAAATAATGATGGTATCTGGAGTGCCAAAGAAGCTAAAGTAGATATAACGATTTTAGCTCCTTTCTGGATGAGATGGTGGTTTATTTCTTTGGTAATTCTTTTTGTAGGTGGGATAATTACATTTCTAATTAACCAAAGAATTAAATATTTGGTTGCCTTAGACCAATTAAAGTCAAATATCGCGGCTGATCTTCATGATAATGTGGGGGCTGGTTTAACGGAAATATCAATTCTTAGTGAGCTTGCATCAAATGAAATAAATAAACCACTTAGTGCATCTAAACACATAGAAAAGATCAGTGATTTATCTAGACAAATAGTTGAGTCTATGAGCGATATTGTTTGGGTTGTTAATCCTACAAGAGATTCTCTACATGATCTGATTGTGCGCTTAAAGGATATGTATGGAGAGTTACTTGCAGATTTAGGAATTAAACTCGAAACATCAAATCTGGATGATTTAAATACAATTAGACTTCCAATGGACTATAGACAAAATTTATATTTAATTTTAAAAGAATCAATTAATAATTCTCTTAAACACAGTAGTTGTAAAAATGTTAATTTGACAGTTAGAGTAGTTAAGAATAATTTATCTATTAAGATAATAGATGATGGAATTGGATTTGATCTAAATTCTAGAAATATGGGAGCAGGACTAAATAATATAAAAGAAAGAGGAATTAGAATTGGTGGTGAAGTTAAAATAATATCGAATAATAGAGGAACTACAATTGAATTTGAGGGAAAAATTAAATAGATGATAAATGTTGTTATTGTTGAAGACAGTCTTAATATCAGAGAAGGATTAGCTGCGTTGATAAACGGAACTCAAGGATACTCTTGCATTGGAGCTTATGGGAATTGCGAAGATTTTTTGAGCGAATTATCAGAATTGCAGATAGATGTTGCATTAATGGATATTGGTCTACCAGGAATTAATGGAATTGAAGGTGTGAGGGAAGCGAGAAAAATTAAACCAAATCTAAATATATTGATGTTAACAGTTTATAAAGAGAGTAAAATTGTTTTCGAAGCTCTTTGCGCGGGGGCGTGTGGTTATATGGTTAAAAATACACCACCTACCAGATTACTTGAAGCAATAAAAGAAGTCGATGAAGGCGGCTCACCAATGAGTTCAATGATTGCACGCCAGGTAATCACGGTATTTCAACAAAATAAAGCCAATATTAACAATAATGAAGAATATGGATTATCGGATAGAGAAAAGGAAGTATTGAACAAACTATCTGAAGGGGACAATTACCAGCAAATTGCTGATTCTTTGTTCATAAGTGTTGATACAGTAAGACATCACATCAGAAACATATATAAAAAATTACATGTCCATTCGCAGTCTGAAGCCGTAGCAAAAGCAATTAGAAAAGGTCTAATTTGAACCAATCTAGTTATATAAAATAAAATGACTACATAATAAGTTAACAAAACTCCCGATTCGTGAATATTCTTTAAGAAAACCGCATATTCATGCGGTTGTATTAATTGGTTCGAATCGCTATTTACACTGTGAAATTGTAATATATTAAGTAAATATTGCGGGAGGAAAAAATGAATAGTGAATCATTACTCAGTTTTATAGACAATCCTATCCCAGAGTTAATAAATGATGATGTTTATGATTTGTTAAGTAGTAGAGGATTGATCAATGAGAAATCAGTTAGAGATTATTTAATTAAAAAGCAATTTAAAGATATGCGGGATTCTCGAGTTAGAGCCAGTGAAGCAATAGATACATTACGAGAAGAGTATCCATATTTACAATTTGATACAATTAGAAAAATAGTATATCAATCTTAATATTTTGACGTAGAGCGTCACTGGCCATCACTTGAACAAAGTCTTTAAATTTTATAGGTGGCCATTTTTTTTATTCTTCCTGAAATAGACGTATCAATTTTTATCATCAATAAATTTTTCATCTTCATCAATATCTAATTTATCCTGATTATTCTCAATTATATGTTCACTTGATTCATCTACAATTTCAACGGAATTGGCATTGTCATTATTCTTTTTCCTGTTGATAATTATTAAACTTATGATAATAATAATTGCCAACAAAATAATTATACCGTAAATAAAATATGATTTTGTACCACCAGCGCTATCTTTCCATTCCGAAAGTTTTTCTTCAATGGATGATACTTGATCTGTATTAAGTAAATTATTAGAAATTAGTAATGGCATCCATTCAGCTTTTACTCCATCTTTCCAGGCTCTATCAGCAAAGAAAACATAATTTTGATCATTTTGTACATCAGCTTGATCACTTCCAGTCATAATCTCACTATTAATATAGCTCAAAACTACTTCTTCAAACTCGGTCCCGGTAGTAAAATTATCTAGAATAATGTTGTGAGAGTTAAATATATCTTTAATGGATTTCCAAACTGATAAATTAATCGATGAGCTCCAATCAGAAATTAAAGTGTCAATTTCAAATAATTTATCCTGGTTTTGTTTATCTGCTGAATAAATATCAAATAGTTTAGGACCAAAATGTGTCCAACGATTATCAAAATCATTATATTCACTTCTTAATACAGTTAAGTCCTCAATGGTGAATAAACTTGCATCAAGGAACTCAATGTTGTCAGAAATTAAATTTTTAATGTTATCAATAAGACTCGTATTCTGTATTTTAGTTTTAATACCTATTTTTTCGGCATCATCTAACGATTCAATCTTGTGTTCTGCTGTCATGAATATATCATCCATGATTTCTTTAATTAGAGTATCTCTTCTACTAATACCTTGTTTAAGTTGGTCAACTAAATTTTTAAGTGAATCAACAGATTCTCTTGAGCCACCATAACCAGACTTGAAAGCTTTAAGTTCAGTCATCAGTCTTGAATTTGTATTCCTGAGTGCATTTACTTCACCAGAAAGCGTCTCTAATTCATCAGAAATTTTTCCATAATCGGATTCAAGTTTAACAACTTGGGTTTGTAAACCAGAAATTTCGTTAAGTTTTTTATTTGTGTATTCAATTTTTTTATCAAGAGTAGTAAAAGAAGATTCAAAATTACTAGGGTAAAGAGCTCTGTTTAAAAGTTCTTTGTTGCCCTTAAATTCGTTTCTAAACTCATTTATCTCTTTTCTAATTTTATTAAGCTCATCATTTGTTTTTGCGTATTCAATAGCAATTTCAAATGATCTTTGCCGACTTTTAAATTCTTGAGTAATTCTATAATCAGATTGGGCAAGTAGAAGGGATGAGAAAAACAAAAACAATCCAAAATTAAATAAGAATCTTATATTCACTATTCTTCTCCTTTTATTCCATCGGGACTTAAGAAAACTACATGTTCTTCACCATCAAGTAACTCGATATATGGCTTCCGTTGATTAAATGCTGGTAAATCCAAGCCGAACTCAGAGATTAAAAATTTATTATGCAAAACAAGTTTACCATCAACTGCATTAAATAAATATACATTCTTAAAATCATTTGCTGCAATGTAATAATATCCCTTAATATCTCTGATGAGTCTAACTGAAGATTTTAAATGCGAGGTTGAATCATTCATCTCGGTAATAAAAATCGGTTTTACATTTGTTGAAATTGAGTATCTGCTTTCATGGATAAATCCGTCATCATCAACATCAAGTACAGTTTCAATTGGCCAAGCAAAATCGGCAGGCTCAAGAGTTAATTGAGCACATCCTGCCAACATGATTAAAATGAGTATCATAGATAAAAATTTCATTTATTCCTCAAACTTTTTACAGTTAAATACATCTAAAACATGTAATTCATATACAATAGAGAAGTTCAAATTTAATTGTATTATATTTATAAACAAAGTTAAAAAACAGTTAATCAAGACGCGATATATTCGATAGTAATATATGAAAATGTATCATATTTTGTGAAAAAGGAACAGAATTTGGATTCGAATACTAAAAAAATGACCAAATCCGATAACAATGATGAAAACAGGACAGTAGAAGAATTACTGATTCTGGAAGAAGCAAGAAAAATAAAATCTGTTTTTCTTGACAATATGAGTCATGAGCTTCGAACTCCGATAACGGTAATTCTTGGTTATGCAGGTATTTTATATGAAGATATTGAAGACCCAGAATTAAAGGAAATGGCTGAAATAATATTAAAGAGTAGTAATCGATTAACAGAAGCACTCAATTTACTATTAGATCAAAGTGATGTAGATTCAAAAAGGTTGAGTGTCGAATTTGAAAGTAAAAACTTAAAAGACGTTCTTACGGAGACATATAATGTTTTCAAGCCAGTTGTTGAGGATAAAGGCTTAGAATTCGTTTTGGATTGCAAAATAGATAATGCCCATACCAATATTGATGCTAAAATGTTTGATAAAGTGATGACAAATGTACTTAATAACGCTGTTAAGTATACTGAAAAGGGAAGTGTTAAAATTGAGTTAGAGAGCTCGAATTCTGAAGATAAAGAACATTATTGTGTAAAAATTATTGATAGTGGAATTGGAATACCTGACGAAAAACAATCACTTGTTTTTGAAGCATTTAGACAAGTTAGTGAAGGTATGAACAGACTCTATCAAGGAACTGGTCTAGGTCTATCTGTAACTAAAAAATTTGTAGAATTAATGAATGGCGAAGTTAGTATTGAAAGTAAAGTGAATTCCGGAACCACAGTAAATCTTAAATTTCCTGTAATTGAATAATTTATTTAACTTTTCCTCTTACTTTTTCCCATAGCCCCTTACCAATAATATTATCAATATTTATTAGTATTTTTTTTACTAAGTAAAGTATATCTACATCACCAACCCAATTTCGCTTAATTATTTGTGGATCAATCGTATTAAGCAAATCATTTAAAACATAAGCAGCCAGTCCTAGATCATCAAGATAACCTACGGGTCCTAAAAATGCTTCTGGTAGAAAATCTATGGGCGATATAAAATATGCAATAGCGGCAACTAATTTGAGCTTTTTTGCTTGAGGCACATCTGGATCTTGAACTAATTTAACAAGTAAGTGAAAAATATCTGGAACTACTAAAAGATATTCACGCCATCTATGATTTAAATTGGTATTGTTATTTAACCACTCAGTAATATTTTTTCTAAGTTTTAAATAAAATTGTTCTTCTTTTTTCCCCACCCTCGGCGCCATAGTTAAGTACTTAATAATTATCACTTTTACTGCTATAAATTATTCTCATAATTTACGAAATTCTATTTAAACCATTCAGAGCTGCAACTCTATATGCTTCAGCCATTGTAGGATAATTAAAAGTTGTGTTTATAAAGTACATTAGAGAATTCGTTTTGCCTTCTTGTGTTAATACAGCCTGACCAATATGAATAATCTCTGAAGCTCCATACCCGAAGCAATGCACACCTAATATTTCTAGTGTTTCCCTATGAAATAATATTTTGAGCATTCCTGTTGTTCTACCAGTAATCTGTGCTCTAGCAAGATGTTTAAATAGTGAATGTCCAACTTCATAAGGCACTTTTTTCTCAGTAAGTTCTTTCTCAGTTAATCCAACAGAGCTAATTTCTGGAATAGTGTATATCCCTGTAGGAATAAATTCTACGAGTTTGTGTTCACAAGTACCATGAACAAGATGAGTTGCAGCAAATCTACCTTGGTCGTATGCTGCACTTGCTAAACTCGGATAACCAATTACATCACCAACTGCATAAATATGTGAATGGGCTGATTGAAAGTTCTCATTCACTTCTATTGAACCTCGAATATTTGGCTTGATTCCGATTTTATCTAATCCCATATTTTGTGAATTACCGGTTCTACCTTGGGCCCAAAGCAAGTAATCACTTCTAAATTTTTTATTGGATTTTAGATAGACTGTAACACCATCGTCATCAGCCTCAACTTTTTCATATTCTTCATTGTGTCTAATTCTCACACCATTTTCTCTAAGGTGATATGCAAGTGCATCAATAATTTCATCATCTAGAAAAGTTAATAGTTGGCTGCGTGTGTTTATTAAATTTATTTTTACTTTAAGTTCTCTAAAAATAGAGGCATATTCACATCCAACAACACCGGCCCCATAAATAGAAATTGATCTTGGATTATCTTTGAGATTCAAAATACTATCACTATCGAGAATTCTAGGATGTGAAAAGTCTACATCTTCAGGGTGATAAGGTCTTGAACCAGTTGCTACAACAAAGTATTTAGCTGTATATTTCTTCTTATTGCCAACATTATTTTTTACTTCAATTGAATGCTCGTCTACAAATGTAGCTTGTCCATCTAGTATATCAACTAAATTTCTTTCATAAAAACTCTTTCTTAACTCATATTGTTGCTTAATTACTGGTTCAATTGAGCTTAATATTGTTTGATAATTCCCAGTCTTTAAAGATTCAGTATCGGATATGATTTGGCTAGCATGTCTAAGTGCCTTACTGGGAATTGTTCCTCTATGCGTACAGCTTCCACCTATATCAGTAAAATGGTCACAAATTGCTACTGATTTGCCTTCTTTAACTGCTTTCATGGCTGCACCTTCGCCACCAGGACCACTACCAATAACTATTAAATCATATTTTATATTCATTTTAGATAAGGACGATAATAAATTTTAATTTTAATTACATGAATCACTAAGGTACAGAAAATAATCTAGTTCCTCTCTTACCATTCTTTAATTTTGACACAATTACTTAAGGAGGATCATTTTTTTTGATTGAATACCAAAATCTGATTCTAGACTATACATATAGACCCCACTAGGCAAATTTGAAGCATAAAACTTATGAGAATAATTTCCCTTCGCCATATCAACTTTGTTTAATAAAACAGCAACTTCTTCACCAAGAGTGTTAAAAACTCTTAAGCTCACCTCTGTTGCTTTGGGAATGGAAAAAGATATATTTGTATTTGGATTAAAAGGATTTGGATAATTTTGCGCTAATGAAAACTCTACAGGAATAAAACTTTCATTTACAGCTACTGGTTTATTTAAATCCAAAATTACAATTGGAAATCTTTCACAAGTAGATCCGTTTGTATACAAAATTTCAAGTTCGGGATCATCATCTAAATTGGCGAGTGAAACTATATCATATCTAGAAGGAGCCACTGATGGATAAAGAGAATCTACAATTGAAATTTCGTAACTGTTTGAATCCGAAATTTCACCACCGACATATTCCATTCTCAGAATTGCAATCGATGGATCAGCTTGTCTTGTTCCAAAAATAAAATCTAAATTGCCATCATTATCCAAATCACCTACGGCATCATGGCCACCGTTGATTCTTCCATTAGCACTAATTAAATGTTCAAAATTAGCAATCATTGATTTTTTGATAACGCTTTCTGAATCTTCTTCAATCAAAAATATTTTGTTGTGAACATTGTCTCCAGATTGCCATCCAGCAATAACTATTTCATTAGTTCCATCATTATTTAGGTCAACTGAATTTGAGGATTTCCAAGAACCTCCGGGTAATATTCCAGGTATATTTTCTAAAATATTGTAAGATCCATTTTCATATTTAACCGGCGTTACACTACCGTCAGAATGAAATAAATAAATTGTACTGTTAATTATAGCAATATCGTATATAGTACCTTCCGCTAAAACACTCTCAAGACCTGAGGATTCTAATGTCCAAACCTCAGAGCCATCTCCATTATCGGGAATATCTGTTACAGAAATGACACCAAATCTGTAGTTTGCTTGTCTGCCTCCAAAAATCAATTCTTCCAATCCATCATTGTCTATATCATTTAGGAGCATACGAAAAGGTCTAACTTCAAAATTATCTTGATCAGTAATTGTCCATTGTGCACTTGGAGTTTCAAAACCAAAATTTGCTTTCCCCAATTTATCATCTCCGTTGGCTTCCCATACCATTATTCTTGGTGGATTTAAGTTGCCTTCCCCGAAATTATTTGACGGGGCCCAGATTATTTCTTGTTTCCCATCCTTATCCCAATCTCCGTATGTAGTTGGTCCCCAGCTATTTTGTTGTAGAATATCTCTGCTATACTCATCCCAAACTAATTCCCATTCAGTACCACTAAATTCATATTTGTAGATTCTTGGGATTAACTCATTTCCTCCAATATCATTCATATTGTTAACGGCATATATTTCTACCAAATTATCACCATCGAAATCGACACCTGCAATTAATTCGCCAAAACCACAATTTTCAATTTCCGGAACAAGAATACTATCCATTCTGGTAAAAGTATCTTGCTGAGCATGGATAAATCCAATTTGGAGAAATATTACAAGAATTAGAGATTTCAAACATTCGGATATACTTTTCATAGTGGCCTCTTTAAATGATTAGAATAGGAAATTGAATGAAATGGTATTGAATTTATAAAAAAAAAAAATTGTAGGCAAATTTATTTAATTATTGATATTCGCTCAAGCCATAGTATTTCACATGCACCACCACCGGTATCATCTCTTTCCGTAGATGTTTTCCATGTCCATTTCTCTCCAACTTTATTTACATTGACTAGTTTCCCTTGTAACGAAACTATATTACCACGGATAATATCTTCAAGTATATCTTCAACATTTTCATTGGCTGGAATAATGTGAATATTACTGCTACTTATTTCAATCTCTTTTTTTGGAATAGGAAATTTCTTTGTTCTCCAAACGTACCACCTATGTTGTTGTTTTATGTCTAGTTTGTTAATAACCGATTGATCAGACATTTTGCCCCAACCAAGAGTAATATCTATAGGGCAGAATTCACTCATATCATCAGAACCATAGGATTTAATACTTAATATTCTTGCTGTAAGTTCAAAGGTTGCAATTGGAGAAAACTTGTAATCATCAAGAATCCAGGACAATGGTTTGTTAAGTTTTTTTTGATTTGGTTCATTTGGAGCTAGAATTCCGGGAGGATGAACAATTTCATTTGTTCTAAATAATAAAAAGAGTCCGGCAATAATTACTGCCAGACTCAATATTTTAACAATAACTTTCAACTATTTTACAGAAATTAATTCCATTTCGAAAATAAGAGCAGCATTTGGACCAATAGTTGGGCCACTGCCACGAGGACCATATGCCAAATCAGAAGGAATATAAACTTCCCATTTATCACCTTCTTTCATTAGCTGTAAAATTTCTGTCCACCCCTTAATTACACCAGTAACACTAAAAGTAGATGGTGTTCCACGTTTAATAGAGCTATCGAACTCAGTACCATCAAGTAATCTACCAGCGTAATGTGCATCAACTTTACTACTTAATTTAGGTGATTTACCACTACCGCTTTTTAGAACTTTGTATTGTAAACCACTTTCAAGTGTTACGACACCGTCCTTATTTTTGTTTTCAGCAAAGAATGCTTCAGCATCAGCTTTATTTTTTTCGCCAACTAAACTGTTTTTATTTTGTTGTTTTTCTCTCATCTCTATCTGAAATTTTGTCATTACAGCTTTTATATCTTCATCACTTAATAATGAGGTATCAGCAATTGCATGCCTTATTCCCATTAACATTATTTCTGGAGTAATTTCAATGTCTTGTGCCTTGAAGTTTTTTCCAATATCGAGACCAATACTATAACTTACGGAATCAATTTTTGAAGAAATCGCTAAATCCTTATCAGAACCTGATTGACTACACCCAACAACAGAAATGAAAACTGAAAGAGCAACAATTAAAATTTGTTTCATATTTAATCCTTATTTTAAGGTTTTACAATTAATTTAATTCCAAATTTACACTTATTTATTCTTAATGGAAAATCTCCGCGCAAAAAAAATATTTTCACAGAACATGAAAACCCACTTTATGGAATTATTAAAATTAGCGATTCCTGTTTCAATTGGGCAATTGGGCCATATTATGCTTGGTGTGGTAGATAGTTTCATGGTAGGTAAACTTGGAGCAGAACCCTTAGCAGCTTCAGCTTTGGCTAATGGGCTGTTCTTTTTGATTATGGTTTTAGGGATTGGTATGAGCCATGCAATTACAGCATTAGTTGCTATTGCTCGTGGCGAAAATAAAGATGATCAATGCGGTGTGATAGCCAGGCAAGGATTAATTGTAAATATGATCTTTGGAATAATTCTAACCATTCTGACTTTTATCGCTGCAACACTAATTGTTTATTTAGGCCAAGATAAAATTGTTGCAGAATTAGCTGAATCATACTTGTCAATTTTGAGTTTATCAATATTACCTTTTATGCTATTTCAAACTTATCGTCAATTTGTAGAAGGATTATCTGATACTAAAACCCCTATGTATATTGCCATATTTGCAAATCTCGTTAATATTTTTGGCAATTGGGTATTAATTTTTGGAAATCTTGGATTACCTGCTCTTGGTTTGGTTGGCGCGGGATTTGCGACGTTAATTACCAGGACCTTTATGGGACTAGGTATGATGCTTATCGTAATTTATTCTACTAAATATAAAAAGTATGATCCTACTTTGCGGTTCAAATCTATTAATTTTAATATGATAAAAAAAATTATAAGTATTGGATTACCAAGCGGATTGACTTATTCTCTCGAGGTTAGTGCTTTCGCTTTTGCGGCAATTATTATTGGTTGGTTAGGAAGTGCTTCGTTAGCGGCTCATCAAATTGCGATCAATTTAGCTTCTGTCTCATATATGGTTGTTTTAGGTATTTCTTCAGCAGCAACTATACGAGTTGGAAATGCCCTAGGTGCCAGAAACTTGAAAGATATCAAACTTGCGGGTTATTCTGCTACTTTAATCGGGCTTCTTTTTATGTCATTTACTGGGACAACTTTTGTTTTGCTAAATGAATTTTTACCATCACTTTACATTAATGATGGGGAAGTAATTGAGCTAGCAGCATCTTTGTTAATAATTGCAGCTTTGTTTCAACTTTCTGATGGTGTTCAAGCTGTTGGTTTAGGTATTCTCAAAGGTATTACCGATGTAAAAATTCCAATGATAATTACAATTTTTGCCTATTGGATTCTGGCATTACCTTTAGGATATGTTTTAGGGTTTATCTTTGAAATGGATATTATCGGTATTTGGATAGGATTACTTCTTGGATTAACTGTCGCGGCAGTAATGTTTTTATTAAGATTTAAGTATAAAGTTAAAAATTTGCAATTTTTCACAAGTGAAGAGTAGTCTTCACTTGTGAAATTTATATAAATAAGTTAATTGTTAAAGCGACCACCAGATTTCATTGGATCTGATTTGTAACCTAATTTTGACCAATCAAGTCTCTTTTTACCTCTTTTCCCATGGCACGAAGTACATGATAAAGCATTTTCTGCACTTACTACCATATGATTAATTGGCCAATACATTTCTGTCTCTATGAAGCTATGTTGACCAGAGTAGTCTAATCCAACAGATTCCATTCCCAATTTAGCTGAGGCATCCCAATTAAATGTCTTCCAATAACCACCTTCGCCGAAAAGTTTTGGAACAACCAGATAATTGTTCCCGGAATCATAGATTTGTTTTCCCTTCATTACTTTAAATGGCGCTATTTTCGAATTAGGGTCTTCTATATTTCCTAGTAAAGTGTTGAGTTTTACTATTTCTCCCGGTTCAATTTTATCACCCATTTGATAATAATCTGCTTTACCGCTGTGCCAGGTATACTCAGGAACAATATTCATATCCCAAACGAAATCACCTTTCTTTTTATTATACGTAGGCATTCCAAATTTATCTTTTTCACCATTTTTATCTTGTCCCGCAGTTGACCAATCCCACCAAGTTTTTGTAGCCATTTCCTTAGCGTAAGTTGGGATGTGGCAAGTTTCACAAGCAACTGAGCCAACGTGTTCATCTAAGATGTTTTTCTCATGAGGTGTTTCAGTATGGCAATCTATGCAATAAATATGATTTGTGTCCTGCTTAAGTGACCCATGACTTGCACCTAGTATTTTGTGGTTCTCACCTGAGTGACATTCCGAACATTCAAACTCTGCTCCACCCATATGAATATCTAATTCGGCTGATGGATCAAGTAAGCTTTCATCCAAATCACCATGTTTTACACCAGTTCCACCACCTCCATTAAAGTGGCAAGTTCCACAATTTTTCTTTGTTGTTGGACCCACACTTTGAGCTACTTTCACTAAGTCGACTTGTTCATCTGGCATTCCTGCCCCTGATGGAGATTTTTTATAAGTGCCAGACTGATCGTGGCAAACTAAACAGTCAATGTTAGTTCCATCCTCAAAATCAAACGAATCATCCTTCCAACCAAAACCAATGTGGCAACTTGTACATCTTGGCAAGTTTGAAGAAGTAGCAATGCAGAAATTATTAATGATATTTTGCTTCCCAAATTTTTTCTTCTCACCATTATTACTCACAAAATCGTCCCCAAACCATTTCCAGTGTCTAGTTTTCATAATATCATCTTCAATTCCCTCATGGCAGATTAAACAAGTTTCAGTGACTTCCTGAGGAGTTTCAAAAGGACCTTCTATTAGTTCTGAATGGTCCTCTTGTGCTATTATTAGATTCAGGCTAATTACTAATGTGGTTATTAAAACAAAAAACATTTTCATTCCGACTCCATAATATTAAAGACAAATGCAACTTAAGATATATTCTAAAATAAATCAAACTTTAGGTTATAAAGTAATATTGAGTTTTTTACTTTATTGATCATTATAGTTAATTTTTTGTAACTTACATTTGTAATTTTATTGAGGCATTGTGGGTTTTGAAAGATACGCTAGAGTAGGGGACACTGTACTAGTACAATTCTCTGGAAAGTTAGAAGATGGGACATTATTCGATTTTTCTACCAAGAAGAAACCATTATGTTTCAAAATTGGGAATGGTGATGTTATTCAAGGAATTGATGATGCAGTTATTGGAATGAAGTTAAACCAAGAAAAAGTAATTCATATTACTTCCGATAATGCATATGGATCAATTGAAAAAGAATTAATAATAACTATTGAAAAAGATAAATTACCAAACGATCTTGAGATTCAATTAAACCAAGAATTACAAATCCCTAATGAAGATGGAAATCCAATTAATGTTCGTGTAACTAATATTTCTGAGCGAAATATTGAGTTAGACGGAAATCATCCATTGGCCGGCAAAAACTTAATATTTGATCTTATGTTAATAGAAATTAAGTAAGTAACTATTCGGTTTTCTCTTCTTCCTCAGGTTTTTTATCATTATCTTCTACGAATTTCTTAATATCGTCAAGAAACTCCATTATAGCTTTTGCCTTGTTAAGGCCGAATGTAAATGGATATTTAGTACTTCCTGAAACCGGTAAAGAAATAATTGCATTTCCTTTGTATTCACCTATTGTGGCTGTAAGTTTTTCTTCTGACATATATCCTCCAAAGGTTATGGTAGCTATTAATAATATTAAAACTAATTTATATTAAATTATTAGAAAAATATTTATTTTGCAAATGAAATCTGAAATTTATAATAATAATTTAGATTTAAAATGATAATTATATTAGGGTATAATAGTACCGAAACCGAATATTTAAACAAAATTCTTAAAGATAATAATATCAAGTTCAAATATTCTCTTCTAGAATCACAGATAACAAAAGCCGAAAAAATAATTTTGCCTCATCCACTTAATTTCTATGCTACTCATAGAAAAATGAATATGATGAATTTGTTTAGTCTTTTAAGATTATTTAAAAAGCCAATTCTTGGTATTAATGGTGGCTTTTATTTGATGTGCAACAAATTTTTAGATAGTACGAAATGTGGATTGGGCTTTTTTCATCTTGATGTTAATACTGGAACAGAAATGTCTGATCCAAATAGGTTTGTTACAGGCAAAATAAAGGTATTAGAGGATTCTAATATAATTAGGACTAATCTAAATGATCGGTCATTAAATTTTAATTCGAAGATTCAAACTTTTGTTAACGACTATTCAAAAGCGTTTATTTTTTATGCAGAATCGAACTATTCATTTATTTGCGAACATGAAAATTATTATGGCATTGAAATTGACTTTGAAAAAAACCAAAATAGTGGACAAGAGATAATTATGAATTTCTTGAAACTTTAAAAGTTAATTTTGAGTTTGCTACTCAAACCACCTATCAACAATCATATCTAGACTTTCTGAATTTTTATGGTAGAATTCATTAGTTGACTTATCATGTACATAATCTTCTTCCCATTTTTTTATATTACTGATAATTTCCTTTATTGCATTTATTATCAAATATAACTCTTCATTAGTCATGGTTGGATGCAGAGACATTCTGATCCAGCCCGGCTTTTCAGATAAATCACCATGAGAAATTTTTTCAGTAATTCCATCAGATCTTGTCGGATCAACATGTAATAAGTAATGCCCATAAGTTCCTGCACAAGAACATCCGCCTCTAACTTGAACACCATATCTATCATTTAAGATTTTTACTATTAAGTTATAGTGGATATTTTCAACATAAAAAGAAAATACACCTAGCCGATCTTCAATTTCACCCGCTAATATGTGAACTTCTGAAATCTTTCTGAATTCTTCAAACGCAATTTTAACTAACTCTTCTTCTCTGTCTAATATATTTTGAACTCCCATTTCATTTTTTAATTTTATACAGAGCGCAGTTCTTATTGTTTGAAGAAAACCAGGTGTTCCTCCATCTTCTCGAGCTTCAACATCATTTACATATTTATGCTTCCCCCAAGGGTTGGTCCAATCTACTGTCCCTCCACCTGGATGATCAGGGACACTACATGTGTCTAAGTCCTTATCCATTATCAATACACCTGCTGTTCCAGGTCCACCCAAAAATTTATGAGGAGAAAAATATATTGCATCAATTTTTTCTAATGGATCTTTTGGATGCATATTAATCTCTACGTAGGGTGCAGAAGCGGCAAAATCTAAAAAGCATAAACCTCCGTTTTCATGCATTAGTTTTGCCAAAGCATGATAGTTGGTTCTAATCCCGGTAACATTAGAAGCTGCACTAAAAGACCCGATTTTTAATTTTCTATCTTTAAACTCATCCAGCAAGATTTTTAAATTTTCAAGATCAATTAATCCTCTGCTGTCAGGTTCAATAATTTTTACTTCTGCAAGAGTTTCAAGCCAAGAAGTTTGATTTGAATGGTGTTCCATATGAGTAATAAATACTACCGGTCTTTCTGACGCTGAAAGATTAATACAATCATGGAATTTTTCAGGAATTTTTAAACCTAAAATTCTTTGTAATTTATTTACAACCGCAGTCATCCCAAATCCTGCAGAAATTATAATATCATTTGGACCAGCATTAACATGTTGCTTAATTATTCTTTGAGCTTTGTGGTAGGCAGATGTCATTAAACTGCCGGTAATACTTGATTCAGAATGTGTATTCCCAACAAATGGGCCAAATGTATTCTGCATTTTTTCTTCGACTGACTTATATAATCTACCACTTGCAACCCAATCAGCATAAATTAAATCCATTTTGTTGTACGGTGAATTGAAAGAGTCATTTATTCCAATTATATTGGAACGAAATTTTTGAAAATGAGTTTCTAAGTTTGACATAGATTATTTCTTTTTATAAATGATTTTGTTTGATAGTCAAATTTATTGAAATGATGATAATATTGCTAATTTATATCCATAAATCAAAAAAGTTAATCCAAATATATTTTACTGTAACAAATAATTTGATTATACGCCACGTTTGTCTTATTTTTATTTTTTATATAATTTTGACTTTAACCAAAATTTACACTGAGCAAATCGGTTAATCAATTAATAATTTACATCAATTTTTGAATTAGAGAAAATAGCTATGGGTGTTATTAGGATTAAGAAAGGTTTGGATTTACCTATTAATGGGAACCCAACTAATACGGTTGATGAATCCAAAAGCATTAAAAAAGTTGCATTGTTAGGAAATGATTATGTTGGCCTAAAACCTACTTTGAATGTTTCAGTGGGTGAAAAAGTTAAATTGGGGCAATTATTATTTACAGACAAGAAAATGCCTTCGGTAAAATATACTTCACCCGGTTCAGGAACAGTTGTTGAAATAAACAGAGGCGAAAAGAGGGTTTTCTTATCTATAGTAATTGAGTTAGAGGGAAATGAAGAGCTCACTTTTAAGAGCTTCACTGAATCAGAAATTCCTTCTTTATCCTCAGATATAATAAAGGAACAATTGATTGAATCTGGTTTATGGACGTCTTTGAGAGAGAGACCATTTAGCAAAGTTGCTAATCCAGATGCTTCTCCCAAAGCGATATTTGTAACAGCAATGGATTCAAATCCACTAGCCCCATCCGTTGAAAAGATATTAGATGGGAGGCAAGCAGGATTTAAAAATGGGTTAAGACTTTTATCTAAATTAACTGAAGGTAATCTTTATTTATGCAAAGAAGAAGGAAGTAACATTCCTGAAACCCAGGTTCATAATTTAAACATACAAGAATTCAGTGGTGTTCATCCAAAAGGATTAGCTGGAACGCATATTCATTTACTTGATCCTGCAAATAGAAATAAACAAATTTGGTATATAAATGCACAAGATGTTGCTACAATCGGCCAACTTTTTACCACCGGTAAAATAAACGTTGAAAGAGTTGTATCACTTGGAGGCCCATCTGTAAAAAATCCGAGACATTTAAAAACAAGAATCGGAGCCTCAATTGTGGAGCTTACACTTAATGAATTAACAGAAAGTGAAAATAGAATTATTTCTGGTTCCGTGCTTTATGGTAGAAAAGCTACTAAGGAAGAAGGGTATTTAGGAAGATATCATCAGCAAATATCTGTTATTGAAGAGCATGCTGAAAGAGATTTTTTAGGATGGGTTAAACCTAACTCAAAGTTATTCTCAATAAAAAAAGTTTTACTATCAAGTCTATCACCAAATAAAAGATTTAATTTTAACTCTGCAGTAAATGGTGGCGAAAGAGCTATTGTTCCTAGTGGGAGTTATGAAAAAGTTATGCCTCTGGATATTCTACCAACATTTTTATTAAGAGCGTTGGCAGTTGATGATGTAGAGGAAGCGGAGAAATTGGGCTGTTTTGAACTTGATGAAGAAGATTTAGCTTTATGTACTTTTGTTTGTCCATCAAAAATTGATCATGGCATTAACTTAAGAAGGAATTTAACTTTAATTGATAAGGAAGGGTAGTGAAATTTCTTAGAAATCTATTAGACAAATCTGAAAAGCCTTTTATAAAAGGCGGAAAGCTTGAAAAATTGTATCCGTTATATGAAGCCATAGATACATTTATGTATACTACAGCAAAACGCACTAGAAATAAATCACATGTACGTGATGCTTTAGATCTAAAAAGAATGATGCTCTGGGTTGTTATTGCTTTAATACCCGCTGTTCTTATGGCTATGTTTAACACTGGTTATCAAGCTAACTTAGAAATTGCTAAACTAAGTAGCTTTGAAACTTCGACCTGGCAACAAAGTGTAATTAGTTTACTTGGAATTGGTTTTAACCCAGATAATATTTTGGGTAATATGGTTCATGGAGCTCTTTACTTTTTCCCAGTTTATTTTGTCACTTTAGCTGCCGGCGGTATTTGGGAGACCTTATTTGCTTCGGTTAGAAAACATGAGATTGCTGAAGGATTTTTAGTAACAAGTTTGTTGTTTCCTTTAATATTACCTCCAGATATTCCTTACTGGCAAGTTGTTATTGGTATCTCTTTTGGTGTAGTTATTGGCAAGGAGGTATTTGGGGGAGTTGGAATGAATATTCTTAACCCTGCTTTAACAGCAAGAGCTTTTCTTTTCTTTGCCTATCCTGCAGAAATTTCCGGCGACAAAGTTTGGATTGCTGTTGACGGTGTAAGTAGTGCAACTCCTTTAGCACAATTTGCTGACCAAACAATTGCTGTTACTGCAAGTTGGTGGGATTCATTTATTGGTTTAGTTCCGGGCTCAATGGGCGAGACATCTGTTTTGGCTGCTTTGATTGGAGCTTTCATCCTAATTGCAAGCGGTATTGGATCTTGGAGAATAATGCTAAGTATAATTGTTGGCATGGTTGGTATGTCGTTAGTATTTAATGTTATAGGTAGCTCTACTAATTCGATGTTTGATATGAATCCATTATGGCATTTAGTAGTTGGTGGTTTCGCTTTTGGTACAGTATTTATGGCAACTGATCCTGTAAGTGCAGCAATGACCGAAAATGGGAAATACTTTTATGGATTGCTCATAGGTGTTTTGGTTGTAATGGTACGAGTATTGAACCCTGCTTTTCCGGAAGGTATGATGCTGGCTATTCTATTTGGCAATGTGTTTGCTCCAATAATTGATAAAATTTTTATTAATCAGAATATAAAACGGAGACTCGTAAGAAATGGCCTCTGAAAGCATAACTAAAACCATTGGTGTTGTAGTTGCAATTTGTTTTGTAGCTGCCATTTTTGTTTCTTCCGCTGCTGTTGGCCTAAAGCCAATTCAGGAGGAAAATAAAAAATTAGATCTACTCAAGAATATTCTTATTGCTGGAGATTTATATAATTCAGCTGAACCTAATGTGAGTGAGACTTTTAATTCTAAAATTATTGGTGAGATTATCGATCTACAAAATGGGATTTTAGTTCCTGAAGGTAATTATGATGATGTCCTCAATTTAGAAGAATTTGATATAAAAGCTGTTGCAAGTAGTTCGTTACATGGTAAAGAAATATCTTCTGATAAAGATATAGCAAGCATTCAAAGAATGCCAAAAGAAGTCGCAATTTATAAAGTAAATAGTGATGAAGGAGTTGAGAAATATATTCTTCCAATTTACGGAAAAGGATTGTGGTCAACCATGTACGGATTTATAGCCTTAGACAAAGATCTTCATACAATTAAAGGATTTACTTTCTACGAGCATGGTGAAACTCCTGGTTTAGGTGGTGAAGTTGATAATCCAAGATGGAAAAATCAATGGGTTGGAAAACAAGCTTTTGATGAAGATTGGAATTTGAAAATAGAAGTGATAAAAGGAAGAGTGGATCCATCTAGTGATAAAGCTAAATACCAAATTGATGGTTTATCCGGATCAACATTAACTACACGAGGAGTGAGTAATCTTGTAAAATTTTGGTTAGGTGAGGAAGGTTATGGCCCTTTCATTACAAAATTGAGAACGGAGGGAAGTAATGAAAAAATATAAAGATATTTTACTCGATCCTATTTTTAATAATAATCCTATCGCGCTACAGATTTTAGGAATTTGTTCGGCTCTTGCTGTTACTTCAAAATTGGAAACGGCAATTGTTATGTCAATAGCTGTTACATTAGTCGTAGCGTTCTCAAATTTATTTGTTAGTTTAGTCAGAAATCATGTTGCAAGCAGTATTAGAATTCTTGTTGAAATGACAATTATAGCATCACTAGTAATTATTGCTGATCAGTTAATTAAAGCATATGCATATGACGTAAGCAAGCAGCTTTCAGTTTACGTTGGGCTAATAATCACAAACTGTATTGTTATGGGAAGAGCTGAAGCATTTGCTTTACAAAATAAACCACTAGTAAGTTTTATGGATGGTATTGGTAACGGTATAGGCTATAGCGTCATTCTACTTGTTGTTGGATTTATAAGAGAGTTAATAGGAGCCGGAAAATTATTAGGGTTCTCTGTTTTACCATTAACAACTGAAGGCGGATGGTATCCTTCAAATGGAATGTTTTTAATGGCACCGAGTGCGTTTTTCTTAATTGGAATGATTATTTGGGCAATTAGGGCCTTCAAACCTGATCAAGTAGAAGAGGATTAAGATGGTTGAACATTATTTAAGTCTTTTTATAAAATCTATATTTATTGAGAATATGGCGCTTGCCTTTTTCCTAGGTATGTGTACATTTCTTGCTGTTTCTAAAAAAGTTGAAACAGCGGTTGGTTTAGGTATAGCTGTTGTAGTTGTTCAAGCTATTACAATGCCAATCAATAATCTGATATATCACAACATTCTTAAAGAAGGCTCACTTGCTTGGGCTGGACTTGAAGCTGTTGATTTAACTTTTCTTGGGTTGCTTACTTACATTGGTGTAATTGCTGCAATGGTTCAAATTTTAGAAATGACACTTGATAGATATGTTCCAAAGTTATACAATTCACTGGGTATCTTTTTACCACTTATTACTGTGAACTGTGCAATTCTTGGTGGATCTCTTCTAATGGTTGAAAGAAATTATACTTTCCCTGAAAGTGTTGTTTTTGGTTTTGGATCTGGTATAGGTTTCGCTTTAGCTGTTATAGCATTAGCAGGAATTAGAGAAAAAATGAAATATAGCAATGTCCCGGAAGGTTTAAGAGGTCTAGGTATTACTTTTGTTACAGTTGGTTTAATGGCGATAGCTTTTATGCTGTTTTCTGGAATTCAATTATAAGGGTTTTATTTAATGGAAGGAATGAGTTTAGTTGGTCTTGGCGTAATAATGTTTACGTTAATAGTTTTACTACTTGTGGTAGTAATTCTATTTGCAAAATCGAAATTAGTACCAAGCGGAAATGTAACAATATCTATTAATGATAATCCTGATAATACCTTAACAGTTCCTATTGGTGGTAAACTACTTAATGCATTAGCTGAAAACAAAATCTACTTGCCATCAGCATGTGGTGGTGGTGGAACTTGTGGCGAATGTAAGTGTATCGTTTCTGAAGGCGGTGGAGATGTTTTACCTACCGAAACATCCAAATTAAATAGAAAACAAATTAGAGATAATTATAGATTATCTTGCCAAGTTCCGATAAAAGATAATATAAAAATAGAAGTTCCAGCCGAAGTGTTTGATATTAGGAAATGGGAATGTACAGTTAGATCTAATCATAATGTAGCAACATTTATTAAAGAATTAGTTCTTGAATTACCAGAAGGTGAAAATGTAGATTTCAGAGCCGGTGGATATATTCAGATTGAAGCTCCTCAACATGAAGTTAAGTATTCTGATTTTGATGTTGAAGAAGAGTATAGAGAAGATTGGGACAAATTTAATTTATGGCAGTTTGTCTCCAAGGTTAATGAACCAGTATTAAGAGCTTATTCTATGGCTAGCTATCCTGAAGAGAAGGGAATAATAATGCTTAACGTTCGTATTGCTTCTCCACCTCCGAGATTACCAGATGTTCCACCTGGACAAATGTCTTCTTTTATATTTAATCTAAAGCCAGGAGATAAAGTAATTATTTCTGGGCCTTATGGTGAATTTTTTGCTAAGAAAACTGAAGCTGAAATGGTATTTGTTGGTGGTGGTGCTGGTATGGCTCCAATGCGTTCGCACATTTTTGATCAGTTAAAAAGACTTGATTCAAAAAGAAAAATATCCTACTGGTATGGCGCTAGAAGTAGAAGAGAATCATTTTATGATGATGAATTTGATAAATTAGCAGAAGAGCATGATAATTTTAAATGGCACCTAGCTCTTTCCGAACCTCTCCCTGAAGATAATTGGACTGGTTATAAAGGCTTTATACATCAGGTATTACTCGAGAACTATCTTCAAGATCATCCTGCTCCAGAAGATTGTGAATATTACATGTGCGGTCCACCAATGATGAATAATGCTGTTATTCAAATGCTTGAAAACCTTGGCGTTGAAAGAGAAAATATTATGCTGGATGATTTTGGCGGTTAATTAAATAGTTTTGTAAATTAATTGTAAACTATTTGGAGGAGCCATGGAGGAGATGAAAAACGGAGAAGTTAAGCAGACCTCTGAAAAATCTCTTGATTATTCTAAAGATGCCAGAATGTGGGCAATGTTTTGTCACATAAGCGCACTTGCAGTTTTTGTTATTCCGTTTGTTGGGCATATATTAGGTCCTCTTTTAATTTGGATTTTGAAAAAAGAGGAATTTCCTTTTGTTGATGATCAGGGAAAAGAAGCTCTTAATTTTCAAATAAGCATAACAATTTACGGTATCATTTCAAGTATATTTATTTTTATCATCATAGGCATACCAATACTAATAGTTTTAGGCTTATTTGCTTTAATTATGGTAGTGATTGCAGCTATCAGTGCTTATGATGGAAAAGCATATAGATATCCATTAACAATAAGAATTATAAAATAAAGTCATTTATTGTATCCCTATTGAAAGGAGAACATCATGTTAACTGCAGGTAATATTTTAGAAAATAAAGGCGGAAAAGTTATTTCAGTAAGTATTGATTCAACTGTGGCTGAAGCATTACATGTTATGATAGAAAAAAAAATTGGAGCAATCCTAATTACAGAAGGAGAAGAAATAAAGGGGATATGGACCGAGCGAGATCTGATGAAAAATGTTATAACTGAAGGATTTTATTCCAAGACCACAAAAATTAAAGAAGTTATGACTACTGATTTAATTAGTTCTTCACATAATGATTCTTTATACCAGTTAATGGATAAGTGTTTGGGAATGCGATTAAGACATTTACTTATTGAAAAAGATGGTAAATATATTGGACTACTCTCAGCTGGGGATATTACAAGAGCGCATCTTATGAAAAAGTCCTCTGAGCTAGAAGTTCTGAATAAAATGGCTAATTGGGATTATTATGAAGATTGGAAGTTCAAAAAGAAATAGATTATTAACTAGAAAGATAAATTATCAGATTAAACACATTTACACCTATTTAGTTGCTTTTCTGTTATTTACCTCTTGTTCTGATACTGAGAACCTTGAAGTTTACTCTCTAACTGGCAACACTATGGGAACTACGTATACTATTAAAATCGTAGACTCTAGAGAGAAAAACACCTTATCAAATATTCAATTAAAAATTGATAGTGTTCTGGTTGAAGTAAATAAACAGATGTCCACCTATATTAAAGATTCAGAAATTTCTCTTTTTAATTCATCTCAAGATACATCATGGTTCAAAGTATCTCATGATTTTGTCGCTGTTGTTGAAGATGCAATTAATATTGGGCAAGAAACTGGAAACATTTACGATATTACAATTGGACCTGTCGTGAATTTATGGGGCTTCGGATCGAAAGCAGTACCTCAAATGATTCCTACTAAAGAGGAAATTGAAAAAGCCAAACAGAACACTGGAATAGATAAATTAAGTGTTGATTTTAAATTAGTAAGCCTAAAAAAAACTATACCAGACTTATATTGTGATTTGTCAAGTATTGCGAAAGGTTTTGGAGTTGATAAAGTTAGTATTTTACTTGAAGAATATGGCTATAATAATTTTATGGTAGAAATAGGTGGTGAAGTTAGAACTAAAGGGAAGAACCAAAAAGATAATTGGAAGATTGGTATATCAACACCCAAAAGTGATGGATTACAGAAAGTTTTATCTATTTCTAATATAAGTGTTGCTACATCAGGTGATTACTTGAATTATTTTGAGAAAAACGGTCTGAGGTATTCACATCTTATTGATCCAAGAAATGGAAAACCAATAACGCATAATTTGGCATCTGTAACTGTAATAAGCAATGATTGCAGAACAGCGGATGCATATGCCACTGCTATTAATGTTATGGGATCAGAACTTGGATATAAATTTGCCTTGGAAAAGAAACTTGCAATCTTTATGATTGTAAGAGAAGAAAATAATTTTATTGAAAAAATGACACCTCAGTTTGAGGAGTATATTTTAGAGGAAGAATAGTTATGTTACAGTTATTAGCAATTATTGGATTTATGTTGTTGGCTGTGTTAGTATTTGCTGGCGGGTTACATTTTAGTCAATATAAAAAAAGAGAAAATGCCGGATGCTGTGGTGGAGGTAATTGTGGAACAGAAAAAGCCTCTCATTCATGTTATTCATCTAAAGCAGAGTTCGTTGAAAATATTGATAAAATTAAAGCAGAAAAGTTAGAAGCTAGAAGTTAAAAAAACATATTTGCTCTTTGCTGAATTCTCATCAAGTTCTTGTAATCTTTTTCCAATGTTGAGAATTAACATTTCTTATTCTTCGTTTTTCTAAGTCAGATATAAAATGTTAGTTCTCCACTTGTTTTACAAATCCATTTATCCCTTTATTTTGGAGGGATCTTTTTTTGTCTTTCGCCTCATTTATATTTTTGAATAGACCAACATAGATTCTATAATATTGTTCACCATTAACTATTGCATTTGCAATTCTTGAATTCCTTATTGTGGAACTGACTCGTTCTGCATCTCGTTCCGTTTTGTATGAACCGACTTGAACTGTATAATATGGTACTTTAATATCAGTTGGTAGTTTGGAGGCATTGAGTAAAATTAGGTCAACCTTTGCATGGCCTGAATTAATCATTTTTATTTTTTCTGCTGCTCTTCTTGAAAGATCAATAATTCGGTTCTTGGCGTATGGACCTCTATCATTAATCCTAACTACTACAGATTGCCCGTTGGTTTTATTAATAACTTTAACCATACTATTGAAGGGAAGTGTACGATGTGCAGCAGTAAGTTCATACTGATTAAATATCTCGCCATTTGCAGTTTGTCTACCATCAAAATTGGGTCCATACCAACTTGCTTCCCCAGATTCTATTAGAGTGCCTTTTGCAAAATCACGCTTGGATACATCTTTCGTGGAGGAACAAGAATTCAAGAATAATAAAAAAGAGGCTATAGATATGAATTGAATTATTAGATTTTTCATTTTGTATTAGTATTTACTTCTATCTTGCTCTAAAAGTTATATCTCCAACACTTCGACTCCGCTCAGTGTGAATAATTGCTTAATTCCACATTAACAATTCATCCCAAGCAGAGCCGAGGGATAGAGCACAATGAAAAGATCTCTCACAAAATACATGTTCAAGATGACAGAAAGGAACTCGAAATTAGACATTGTCATTTCGAAATGAGCGAATGCGATTGAGAAATCTTTAAGTAATTTGGACATTCCCAGATTCTATTATTCTCCACTAATTGACGTTTTTTCTAACGTTTTTGATATTTGAGTTATTTCTTTAAGAGCCGCAGTTCCATACCAGGGTCGTAATTCCATATCTAATCGTCCAGCTTTAATTGCCGGATCAGTTTCAGTAAGTGCTTTGGCTTCTTCAATGGTTTCTACATCAAAGATATAAATACCTCTTACTTCTTCATCATCTAAAAATGGACCAGCCAAAACCAATGTGCCTTCTTCGGCTAATCTAGTTATGTTTTTTAGATGTGCCTTCTGTAATTCAGCAGCAGTAACAGAATCCTGATCTCGGTTTGGGCCTCTTTTTAAGTAAGCTAAAATATATTTTTTCATACCGTATTCATCAGCACCATATTTAATTGCTTTGATGCTATCATATTTTACAGCTATGGTCTCAGTTTTTGCATTCTCAATTTCAATTTCGCATCCAAATAAGAATGCAACTAATAATATTATTAAAATAGTTTTCATAATATCACTCTATTTGTTTGATATTTCGTTTTCTAGTTTAAATCTCATTCTCAGAACACCATCATTAAAGCTTGTTGATACTATTTTAAATTTACCAATCTCTTTGGTATTGTTTACATGCTGACCAATACAAGGACAAGAATCATAATCACCAACCTTAATTATTCTAATCTTATCTCCTGCATCTAAAGGAAGTCTTTGCAAATTAAACTTTTCTTTAGCTAGTTCAATATCCAAAAATTCTTCAGTTACTTCAAGATTTGATGAAATGACTTTATTAACTTTTCCCTCTAGATTTAAAATCTCTTCAGGTGTTAAATCTCTATCAAAGTGATAGTCTACTTTAGACTTTTTTCTTTCTATATGGGTTGTGAAAGATCTTTCTTTTGAATGAAATTGGAGCATTGCCTGATTAAGTATATGCTCCGCTGTATGCATTGGTTCATGATAATTTTTTGCCATGGTTTCTTATCTCTAATTATTCTACAACATCTTGTAGATACGTTAATTTGTCATTTCGAACGAATGTGAGAAATCTAGTTTTTGAGTTCAGAAATTCTCACTTCATCTCATAAAAGCGAGACTTCTCAGAATTATAATTACCTGTTTTAAAAATATATATAACACGTTGAATAGAAACAAATCAACTGTTACAATTATCACAGTTCCCACATGGATTTTGATCAAAAAATCCAAAGTACTCAGAAACAAATATCCTTCTGCATGATTCAGTTTTAAAATAATTTACAACTGAGAGTAATTTTTTATTGTCTCCCATTAATTTCGAACTCAATCTTTCTTCATCACTTAATTCGTTTGGTAGTTCTTTCTGTAAAGCTAAAGTTCGTTTTTCTAATGTTCCCTCTGTTACGCCATATCTATCAAGCATTGCTAAAACAGTTTCTACTCTAAAATCATTTCTATCTCTATCACTCATTTGTTCTCTTAAATATGCAACACCCAGCGCATTAACTTTGGCTAAGTCTTCTCTAATTAAATCAAAAATTCTCTCATAGTAATCAGCGTTAGGATTAGCCCACTTAATAAATTCCATTTGAGTATAAAGATCGTTTTGATTATACAATAGTTTGCACAAAGAATCTTTCCCATCTCTACCTGCTCTACCAATCTCTTGATAGTATGACTCAATTGATGATGGAACTTCAGTATGAATTACAAATCTTATATCAGATTTATCAATTCCCATTCCAAAAGCATTTGTTGCAAGTATTAATTTTTGTTTGCCAGATAGGAACTCCCTTTGTACTTGCTTTCTTCTTCTAGCTTCAAGCTGTCCATTGTAAATACTGTGAGGAATTTTTTTAGCTTCTAATAAGTGTGAATAACGTTCTAACTTTTTTATTAATGAAAAATAAATAATTCCAGATCCTTTATATTTATTAATTACTTCTTCTATTTGCTGCATAGTTTCATTTTCATCATATACATCCGTACATTCAAGTCTAAGATTTGGGCGCTGAATTCCTTGATGGTAAAATTTAATTTGATTATCCTTTAGCCCAAGTTTGGAAACAATATCTTTTTGAACTTCAGCTGTAGCAGTGGCAGTTAATGCAATGGTAAGTGGATTGCCGAGTAACTCTCTAAATTCAGCAATCCGAGAATAATCCGGTCTAAAATCGTGGCCCCATTCTGAAATACAATGTGCTTCATCTACGGCAAGTAATGATACTTTAGCCATCTTGATTTTATCTGTAAACTCTTTTTTTCGAAATCGCTCAGGAGTAACATATAATAATTTAATTATCCCTTTTGCAAAATCATCCAAACGATTATTTCGCTCCCTCGGAGTTACAGTTGAATTAATAAAATTTCCTGCAATTCCTTTGGCCTTCAATGCATCTACCTGATCCTGCATTAAAGCAATTAACGGACTTATTACAATTGTTCCACCTTCAAACAAAAGTGCTGGTATTTGGTAGCAAACTGATTTACCGGCTCCAGTAGGCATTAAAACCAGACAATTATTATTGTTATCAACTAAATCAGCTATAATATTTTCTTGTTGGCCGCGGAAAGTATCATGTCCGAAATATTCTTTTAATATATTTATAGGGGAAGTCATGCTTTAATCACATCCTCATTGAATTTTATTTAATCCTCTTCTCAAAAACAATGTAAAAATACACATTATAATTCATTGTAGTAATAATGTCACGAATCATTGTTGGGAATTTACAATTGCTAGTATTAAATTTTATACTTGAATTTACAATTATAAAGTAAAAACTCAAATTCTGAAGGAATTAAAAAAGGGAAGTTATGATAAACGTTCTATTTGTATGTATGGGAAATATCTGCAGGTCTCCAAGTGGAGAGGCTGTTATGAATAAATTTATTAAACGTTCGGGATTGACAAACGAAATTGGATGTGATTCTGCCGGTACTATCGCTCATCATGAAGGCGAACAAGCCGACACAAGAATGAAGCGGCATGCCCTAAATAGAGGATTCAGATTGATTAGTATTGCTCGCCGATTTAGAAACGTTGACTTTGATAATTTTGATTATATAATTGCAATGGATAGGGAGAATTATAACGATTTGCACTCATTTGATCGAGAGAAAAAATATAAAGATAAAATTCACTTAATGACTGACTTTGCAAAAAATGGTAAATATTCTGAAGTTCCAGATCCTTATTATGGAGGCCCAGAGGGATTTGAAAAAGTATTGGATATTTTGGAAGAATCTTGTGAAGGTTTATTGGAAGAAATTAAGAAAAAACTATCACTGCAATAATTACTAAATAATAGGTTCATAATATTTATGGATGATATAACAGCCAAGTTAGAAGAAGAGCTTTTCCAAAAAATTAAATCTGTCACTTCACTTGGTGGTGGATGTATTGGGAATGCATTGAAAGTAGTAACTGAAAATGGCAGCAACTATTTTGTAAAGCAATATAAGAATAGTAAAATGCATCATGCCGAAGCAAATGGATTGAATGAACTAAAAACGGCAAATTCAATAAGAATTCCTAGAGTATTAAAAGTGAACGACAATTTTTTAATTCTGGAATATATAGAATCAGCATCACCTGTCCCAAATTTTAGTGAGAAGTTTGGGCGACAATTTGCAGAAATGCATAAAAATACCGGTACAAGATATGGTTATTTTGAAGATAATTTTATAGGATCAACAGAACAAATAAATATTCCGCAAAATGATAGCTGGGTAGAATTTTATATGGAAAATCGGTTAATGTATCAATTTAGATTGGCTGAGAAAAATGAATATTCCTCCGAAGAGCTCAAATCCGGAATGAAATTTCTTGAAAAAAATATTGAAGAAATTTTGAATGGAAGTAATGAACCTCCAACACTATTACATGGTGATTTGTGGGGAGGAAATTTCATCACTGATCAGAGGGGAAATCCTTGCTTAATTGATCCGGCAGTTTATTATGGACATAGGGAAGCTGATTTAGCAATGACTAAACTTTTCGGTGGATTCGATTCTACTTTTTATTCAGCGTATATGGAAGAATTTCCATTAAAAGATGGTTGGGAACATAGAGAAAACATATATAAACTTTACCATATATTAAATCACTTAAATCTTTTTGGAAGTGGTTATTATGCTCAAACCATTTCGCTTATTAATTCTTATCAATAAATCTTACTAAGCAATTCAAAATTTATTTAATTCCAAATTATTATTATTTAGAATCTCTGAATAAATTATCATTTTGCTAATTTACTTGACAAATAAATCAATAATGTATAACTTAGTAACCATAAAATAACTAACAGTCAGTAAATGAACGTCATTTAGCATTATGGGAATAGCAGAAAGAAAAGAAAGGGAAAAGCAGCAGAGACGACTCGAGATAATTTCAGCCGCAGAAAGTGTGTTTTTTTCAAAGGGATTTGAAAGTTCCACAATGGATGATATTGCAAAATGTGTTGAACTGAGCAAAGGAACATTGTATCTCTATTTTAAAAGTAAGGATGAATTGCTTAGTGCAATTGTTCAAAAATCAATTTCTAAATTACATGAGTTGTTTTTAGAACATGCCGCTAAGGAAGATAATGGAATTTGTAAGATACGAGCTATTGGGGAGGCATTTATTAGGTTTTATTATGAGTTCAAAGATTACTATAGAATTATGATATATCATAATAGCCATTCAAGTTCTAATTTAGATGGATGCATTTTATGTGCCGAGATAGATAAACTTAAGTTGTTGAATCATAATTTTATGGTTGATGTTTTAGAAGGTGGTATTAAGGATGGAACGATAAGAAAAGATATTGATCCCAATAAAACTTCATTGCTTCTTTGGGCTGAATCCATGGGTGTTTTGCAATTGGTTAGCATGAAGAATAATTTTCTTGAAGAATCATTTAGTATAAAAGGAAATGATTTGGTCTCTTATTTCTTTGAATTCACATATAATGCATTAAAATCTTAATTTTTAAAATGTTAATGACTGACAGTCATTAAATAGTTTATCATTCATCGGAGATATTATGAAGTACATAATATTATCATTAGTTCTACTTAGTTTTTCATTTACTTATGCTCAGAATGAAATAATAAATAATTATATAAAACTAGGAATTGATAATAATCTAGCGCTTAAACAAAAAGATTTTTCACTTCAACAGAGTATTGCTGATTTGGATGAAGCAAGGGGCATGTTTTTACCATCAATAGATTTTAAAGCAAGATACACTAGGGCTGATGGTGGGAGAGATATTGAAATATTAGTTGGTGATTTGGTTAACCCAATGCAGAATGCTTTAAATGGTATTAACCCTAACTTTAACTTTCCTGCAAATATTCAAAATGAAATTATTCCGTTTCTTAGAAAAGAGGAACAAGAAACAAAAGTCAGTTTAGTACAACCTATAATACAACCTGCTTTATTTTATAATTATTCAATAAAGAGCAGCTTGGTAGATATCCAAACATTTAAAAAAAAAATCTATGCAAGAAAGTTAATTAGCGATATAAAAACTGGATATTTATCTGTATTGAAAACAATTAAAATTATTCAGCTATATGAAAACACATTGCTTTTAATGCATGAGAATTTAAGGGTGAATGAAAGTCTATTTAGAAACGATAAAATAACAGTTGATCATGTTTATCGGGCAAAATCTGAAAAACTTGGTATAGAACAAAAGCTACTTGAAGCAAATAATAATCACGATTTGGCAAAATCCTATTTTAATTTTCTAATTAATCAACCTCTGGATAATGAATTGGAGATTGACGAGAATGTAACTTATGTGAATGAAGATATTAAACTTGAAGAATTAGAAATAATTGCATTAAAAAATAGGGAAGAATTAAATCAGTTAAAAAGTTTATTAGATATTGCTGAGAAAACAACTGGTGCAGTAAAGTCATCATATTATCCGGGTCTTTTTCTTGCAGTTGATTATGGTTTCCAGGGAGAAAAATACAAATTCAATTCAGATGACGATTATTGGATGGCCTCGTTGGTGTTAAACTGGAATTTATTTAATGGAATGAAAGATAAAGCTAAAGCTGAGAAAGCCGAGATTGAAGCAAAAAAAAATATGGTGCAGCTACAAGAATTGCAAAACAAAATTCGCCTCCAAATACGTGAAACTCATAAAAATTTAATTGTTTCACAGAGGATTATTGAGACGGTAACTCAGCAATTATTTAGTAGTGAAAAATCATTTAATATTATTAAGAAAAAATATGCAGAAGGATTGACTTCACAGATTGAATACCTAGATGCACAAAACCAATTAATTCAATCGCAAATATCAAAAATTTTGGCAGAATATAGTTTTATGGAGAATTATGTTAAATTGGAGAAAGTCTCTGCATTGATAGATTTAAAAAAATATAATTAAAAAGTCCGGGAGCATGAATGAAAAATTTTGTAATAATTATGAATGTTGTTCTTGTTATCATTTTATTTAGCTCAACCCTGTATTCACAAAATAGCATTATTTTTGTTAAGGTAATTGGCATAGAAGAAATAAAAGGTGACATTTCCATTGGACTTTTTAATGATCCGGACGGATTTCCGAAAAGAAGTAAGAATTCAATTGGAGCACGCTTGAATGTTGATGAAATATCTGTGGAGCATACTTTTACAATGTTGAATAATGGAGTATACGCCATAGCAATCTATCATGATGAGAATGGTAATGGCGAGCTTGATAGGAATTTTTTTGGGATGCCTAATGAAGATTACGTTTTCTCAAATTATGCAACGGGTAGTTTTGGACCACCAAGTTTTGAAGATGCTAAATTTGAATTAGTAGATTCACTTTCAATTGTTTTGGATTTAAGAGGTGAATAAATTCAGTTTGTGATAATCAAGATTTTATAAATGAGGTTATAATGAATAATCAATTAGTAAAAATCAATGCAATTATGATACGACTATTTGTTGTATTTATAATGGCTTTATTTTTTACATTCTGTAGTAGTGAAAATGTAAATGATAAATCAGAAAAAATAATACCGGTAACCGTTGCAGATGTCATTGAGTCAGAAATCAATATCCCTATCCTTACTAGCGGTAAAATTAGCTCTCAAGCTGAAACAAAACTATCGTTTAAAACAGGCGGAATAATTGCAGTAATAAATGTTAATGAAGGGCAGTACGTTAAAAAGGGATCAATACTGGCTAAAATTGATTTAAGTGAAATTAATGCAAAGGTTGATCAAGCAAAATCCGGTTATCAAAAAGCTGAACGTGATTATATAAGAGTTGAGTCGTTGTATAAGGATAGTGTTGTAACATTGGAGCAATTTCAAAATATAAAAACTTCACTAGACGTAGCTAAAAGCAATTACGATATTGCAAAATTTAATCAAGATTATTCTACCATAATAGCTCCTTCTAACGGACGAATATTAAAGAAATTTGTTGAATCGAACGAAATAGTTGGACCTGGAACACCAATACTTTTGTTTGGTTCAAAAAAGGATGGCTGGAAAATTAAGACTGGGCTAACTGATAAAGATATTTACAAAATTAAATTAGGTGATTCAGCAAATATAGTTTTGGATGCTATTCCTAAAGAAAAATTCAGCGCTTCAATCACTGAAATAGCGGGCGATGTCAATCCATATAATTCTACTTATGAGGTTGAACTTACCGTTAAATCTAGTAACAAGAAAATTATTTCTGGAATGGTTGGCAAAATTAAAATATTTCCTAAATCAATTGGAAAATATAAGACAATACCAATAAAGTGTTTAGTAAATGCAAATGAACTAAGAGGAGAGGTATTTGCTTTTTCGATTGCGGATTCTACTATTAAAAAAGTAAATGTTGAAATAAATGATATAATTGATGAATACGTTGTTATAAATAAAGGACTTGAAGATGTTAACACTGTTATACTGGATGGTGTAGAATATGTAACTGAGGGTGCAAAGGTTAAGATTGTGACAATCGCAAAACATATTTCTGGAGACGTTAAATGAGTTTACCAAAATTTGCTTTAGATAATTATCAGTTCTCAACTATCATTATCGCAATACTTGTACTGATGGGAATAGTGTCTTTTTTAACTATGCCTAGATCTGAAGATCCACAAATTTCACCAGCTGGTACAACAGTCTATGCCGTCTATCCGGGAGCTAATCCTGCCGATGTTGAAAAATTGATCGTCAAACCCATTGAAGAAGTACTAAATGAGCTTGAGGATATTAAGGATATTAAAAGTTATTCAAGAACTGGATATGGTCATATTGATATAGAGTTTTTATCTGGAAGCGATGGAGACGAAAAATATTCTGATGTAATTCAAAAAGTTAACAGTATTAGAAGCTCATTACCTGATGAAGTTCTTAGTACTGAAATGATAAAATGGACTATCAATGATGTTAAAATATTGCAATATGCATTATTATCTGAAACTGCAACATATAGAGAGTTAGAGGCAGAAGCTGAACGTTTAGAGGAGTTACTTAAAAAAACTCCTGGAATAAAAAAAATTGAGACCTGGGCTTTTCCTGAACAAGAAGTTAGAGTTACAATTGATATGGCTCGTCTTGCAAATATGAATATTCCACTTTCGCAATTAATTGGGGCAGTACAAATAAGCAACGTTAATATTCCTGGTGGAAAATTGGATCTTGGTGGTCGACAATTTAATATTCAAACGAGTGGTTCCTTCGAAACTCTGAGCGACATTAAGAACATAGTTGTTAATGTAGGTATGGATCAACCAGTTTACCTTAGTGATGTAGCGAATGTTGAATTTGCTCATGAAGATGCTACTTATTTAGCCAGGTTTAATAATAAAAGGGCTGTTTATATAACGGCTTCTCAAAAAAGTGGTACTAATATATTCAATATTTCAGATGATTTGAAAAACAAGGGTCAATTATTCGGAGAAAGTTTACCTCAATCCATTGAAATTGAAACTGTTTTTGATCAATCAGAAAGTGTTTCGAAAAGGCTCGAGGGATTTTTCTTCAATCTACTGCAAGGATTGATACTTGTAGGTATAATTGTGATTCTGGCTGTTGGATTTAGAGCATCAATAATTGTGATGTTAGTGATTCCTGTTGCTATACTAATTGGAATAGGATTTCTTGATCTGAATAAATTTGGTCTTCAGCAAATGTCAATTGCAGGTTTAGTAATTGCACTTGGGCTATTGGTTGACAATGCAATTGTTGTAACCGAAAATATTGCAAGATTTATAAAATTGGGGTATACAAAATCAGAAGCGGCTTTAGCAGGAACTTCGCAAATTGCATGGGCTGTTACTAGTTCGACGGTAACAACAATTTTAGCTTTTGTTCCCATGATGCTGATGGCAGATATTACCGGTGATTTTATCAGAAGTATGCCGATCACAGTCGTTTTTACATTGATAGCTTCTCTTTGGGTTTCGCTTACACTAACGCCATATCTGTCTAAAAAATTTATGACTACAAAAACTGCGGAGCATGAGAGCAGGCTTAGAAAAATAATGAATATTTTTATTCATGGTAGATACAGAAAACAACTCAAATATTCTTTAGAACATCCCAAATTAATAATTATTTCAGCAGTTATAATTTTTATTCTTAGTCTCGGTTTATTTCCTTTAGTTGGTGTAAGTTTTTTCCCAAAAGCTGAAAAACCTCAATTTATAATAAATATTAATTTACCTGAAGGAACTAGTCTTGATAAAACAAATTTTGTGGCCAAATATGTAGAATCAGTTTTAGATGAAAAAAAGCAAGTACTTAGTTTTGCTTCAAATGTTGGTCACGGTAATCCTAGAATTTATTATAATGTTCTTTCAAAACGTTACGCAAACAATCATGCCCAATTGTTAGTAAATGTAGAAAAATATGAATATGAATACTTTAATAATTTTTTGGAAGAACTAAGAGAAGAATTTGATGACTATCCTGGAGCAAAGATTGAAGTTAAAGATTTTATTCAGGGACCACCGGTAGAAGCACCAATAGCAATAAAAATAATTGGGGATAATCTTTCCATTCTTAAAGAACTATCGCTAGATGCAGAGAAAATATTTAATCAGACTGAGGGAACGTTAAACATTTATAATCCGCTAGGTACAACAAAATCGGATTTACATATTAAGATAAATAGAGAAAAAGCGGGAATGTATGGTATTCAACTTGTTGATATTGATAGAGCAATAAGAGCTCAGATAACGGGTTTAAGAGTTTCCACATATAGAGATGTTGCAGGGAAAGAATATGACATTGTAGTTCGTGGGGAAGTTTCAGAAAAATCAAAATTAACCAGTTTTGATAAGATATATATTCCATCACTGAAAGGTGCTCAAATTCCTCTTAAACAATTGGCTAGTATCGAATTTAAATCAACTCCTCTGGAAATAAGTCATTATGATTTATCCAGAACTGTAACTTTAAGTTCAGATGTAAAATCCGGATATTTAGTTAATGATGTAACTAATCAGATTATTAATAAACTGGAACAATATCCATGGCCTAAGGATTATTCTTATTATGTTGGTGGGGAATTAGAAAGTCAGCAAGAATCTTTCGGAGGAATGGCAAAAGCACTGATTATTGCAATTGTTGGAATCTTTGGAGTTTTGGTTCTACAATTTAAATCTTACACTCAACCTTTAATAGTATTTTCAGCAATTCCTCTTGCAATAATAGGATCTATTATTACACTTTTAATCACTGGTTTTAGTTTCTCATTCACTGCCTTTGTCGGCTTAACTAGTTTAGTTGGAATTGTTGTGAACAATTCAATTATCCTAGTAGATTACTCAAATCAATTAAGAAGTGAAGGGAGGGAATTAATTGAAGCCATCAAACAGGCAGCAGAAGTTAGATTTATGCCAATTATTTTAACAACAGCTACAACAATTGGAGGATTATTACCACTTACATTAGCCGGAGGAACAATGTGGGCTCCAATGGGCTGGGCAATTATTGGTGGACTATTGGTATCGACAATTTTAACACTAATAGTTGTTCCTGTACTATATAAAGTATTTAGCAGCAAAACTATTAGTATGGGGTAGTCTAAGGATAGAGCTCTTTTCCCCACAATTATCTAAACTCTTTGTCAACAATAAGTTATATGAATTTGATAAATAACTTTGTAAAAGTTAGATACCGTTCCAATCATCCGAAACTTGAATTACAATTACTTCACCTTTCGCACAAATATCATTATTTGCAATTAGATCAGTTAATATTGTAACTTTTCTTCCCTTTATTTCTTTTATTATTCCTCTTAGTTCAAGATTACAATCAATGGGTGTTGGTTTCAAATAATCAACTTTTAAAGATGCTGTTACACACCTGGGATAGTTCTCTGATTGTGCGATCTGACTCTTATAGAGAGCCGCTGAGCCACTTCCGGTTGAATGGCAATCAATTAGGGAAGCTATCAGTCCACCGTAAACAAAATGGGGGAGAGCAGTATGTTCAGCTTTAGGTGTAAAGCGACTAACAGTTTCATCTCCATCCCAATAAGTCTTTAATTGATGACCCTTTTCATTTTTTGTTCCACAGCCATAACAATGACTAAAATCTTCTGTGTAATATTCTTGAAATGCTTTAATCACTAGAAATTTCTCCAAATATTTTTCAATTAGAACTAATTTATAATGTTTTCAAGTTTTGCTAAACAAAGATCACAATTGAAATGTTTTTTATCTCTATAAATATAACATTCTTTGCAGTTCTTATTATTCTTATCAATAATAATTTTAAAACCTATTCCATATTTTTTAGATGCAAATGCAATGTCTAATATTGTTAAATAAATGTATGATTCAATAATTTGGATTTTGGATATATCTAGAACAATCAATTTAGTCTTTGAAACAAGGGAACGAAAAGTTTTCTTAATTTCTTTAGCTAATTCAATTGTAGTGATTTCTTGATTTGCAATTATTTTTATACTTGCATTGTCATTGATTGTTTCTAACAAGAATGGAGTTTCTGTTTTCTTGCCTAAAATAATATTTTGAATAGCATCTTTCATTATATTCAGTATTTATTTGATGACCAAAATATTTATCATCTATTATTACATATTTCCCAAAGTCATTAAAAATTGATAACAATCCCTCATAATTAAATGAATTATTTGTTGGGCTTCTCATAAATTGTACTTATTAAATTTCCATCAGTGTCTACAAAATAGCTTTGCATAGAATTTTTCTTTTCTAAAACATCTTTTAAAAAATCGTTAATCTCATTACAACATTCCTTAATTTCTAAAACAAATCTAGCAGAAAGGGGAATAGTTACAAATGTTAATTTTATATTCTGAAGTATTTTCAAATATGCATCCATCCTATCTCTTAAGACATTAATTTTCGTATTAATTAATTTATCATTCAGGGCAATTAAAAAAGAAGATGATGTAACATTATCTAACTCATTTCTAATTCCAATTGAATCTCTAATAATACTGCCTATAAGTTTTCCTGAAATTCTTACCAACTCATCCTGCTTTATTTTAGAGCTGGTTAATTTAATGATATTATTCTTATCTTGTTTTTGCATCACTTATTCACATATATTTTAAATATTATTCCCGATTTCTACGAATGTTGCAGATTATACTTATACGCTCTATTTCCACTCAATTTCACAATCGGCATTTCCACAACATTTACTTTGTATTTGATTGGTTTTGAGTAATTCTTTAATTAGTAAATTTACTTCTATTGTATATTTGCAGAGTTGGGTTAACAAATCATTATTGTCTTCTGTACAATTTTCATAAGCTTTAATACGCTCTAACATATTTTTTTTTGTCGTGATTACTCTTAATAAAGATTCCAATCTGTATATAGTTAAGTTTTCAACTGTAATATCTTTCCCTTTATTAATCATTTGATTCAAACATTTTAGCACCTTTTCAATATTTAGCACTCTGTTTTTGATAAATATAGTTCCAACTTCAATTAGTTTATCCTCTGTAAGATTTAGGTCTAAGTTATTATTTATTATATCCATGATATTTGCAACTTGTTATTCGAAAGAATTCTTATACACTGAAAATTTTGATTTTTAGACAAAAGTAGATCATATTAAATTATAAAATCTGTTTTCAACTATGTCTTGTAACTATAAAATTTCAACCTTTTCATTATTAGAAAAAATATTTTTCAAATCCAATAGAATTAGTAATCGGTCTTCCAGTTTGGCAATAGCGGTTATATAATCAGAATCAACTCCCGAGACTATATCCGGTGGTGTTTCTGTTATATCTTTTGGAATTCTCAAAACTTCCTTTACTTCATCAACAATGAAACCTATCGTTTTATCATCTAGCTCAATCACAATAATTCTTGTCTTAGAATCATGCTCCTTTGGTTCCAAACTGATTCTTGTACCTAAACAAAGAACTGGTATAATTCTACCTCTGAGATTAACAACACCTTCAACAAATGAGGGAGTGTTAGGTACTTTTGTTAGTTCCATCATCTTGTTAATCTCTTGAACTTGATAAATATCCACTCCAAATTCTACTGTACCCATTTTAAAAGTAACTAATTGAAGTAATTCCACTGTTACATTTGATTTTGTTTCAACTTGCTCCACAGTTAATTCCTTTAAATTTCTTCATTCTTAATTTTACATTTACTTGAAATTATTTTCATAATTGTCTTACTCGCGCAACAATAGTTGTCAGAGTTTTACGCATTAACATTGGACTTATGATTTGTGTGAGTTAAATTGTAATTAGTTCCTTGTTTCTTGGCATCATACATATCAATCTTAAAACCGCTTATTAGTTCTTGTAAATTGTTAGTCAACCTACTAAGGTCCTCTGTAGCATGAGCCACTTGTTGTACACCTTGAGCAGATTCACTAGCTACATTGTTAATCATTTCTATGCTTTTACCAATTTGCTCTGCTGTTGCCGCTTGTTCTTCACTAGCTGTTGCAACTTGGTTAATTTCATCAACTGCTTTATTAACTGAGTCAACAATATCACTCATCATTTCACCGGCTTTTTCTGTTAATGCTTTACCATTCTTTACTTCTTCATTACCATCACTAATTGACTTAACTGCTTCACCTGTATCTGATTGAATAGTTTCAATCATTGATGCAATTTCTTGAGTAGCTTTTGCGGTTCTCTCGGATAACTTTCTGACTTCATCAGCAACTACAGCAAAACCTCTCCCATGTTCTCCGGCTCTTGCTGCTTCAATTGCAGCATTTAGTGCCAATAAGTTAGTTTGATCAGCAATTTCATCGATAACTTGAACAATTTCACCAATTTTTTCACTATTAGCGCCTAACTCAGCTACCTTATCTGCAGCCTTAGATACAACTTCAGAAATTTTCTCCATTCCGATTACATTATCTCTTACTACTTTTCCACCCTCTTCAGCTAATGTACCAGCATCTTTTGCAGATTGCGCAGATGAGGATGTATTATGGGTTGTCTCAATAATTGTTTTAGTCATTTGCTCCATAGCACCGGCAATTTCAGTAGTTTGTGAACTTTGTTCTTGAGATCCAACTGCCATTTGTTCCGTACTTGATGAAATTTCATGACTTGCGCTAGCAGTTGCTTCTACAGACTCTGAAACTTGCATAACCATGTTCCGAATATTTTGAACTGATATATTGAAACCGGAAAATAATTTGCCAATATCATCATTATCATTTTCCGCTTTTACAAGTACAGTTAAATCACCTTTAGAAAATTTATCCATTTCACCTAACAGAACCTGAGTACTTCTTTCAAGATATTTTTGATTTTCAAGTGCTTGATCACGAATCTCTCTTGCTTCATTTGCTGCTTTTTCAGCTTCATCACTTTTTTCTTGTATATCTTTCATAGAGTTTCTAATATTATCAACCATAGTGTTAAATGATGAGGAAAGTTTACCTATTTCATCTTGGGCACTATTTGTCACAGAAACATTTACATCCCCATCTGCAACTTTCCCTGCGGCTTCATTTAAATGTTTTATTGGTTTTGAAATACGGACCGCAATAAAGTATCCTGCTAATAATGCAATTGCAATAGCGATAAAAAGAAAAAGATACATTCCGGATTCTAATTCAGCTAAATCCTCTTCTACGTCATTTATATATATACCTGTTCCAACGATCCATCCCCAACTCTTATTTAACTTCACGTAAGACATTTTTTGTACTGGTTCAGAATATCCGGGTTTAGACCACATATAATCTACAAATCCATTTCCTTCTCTTTTAGCAATATTTGCCATTTCAACAAACATTAGTTTTCCATTAGGATCTTTATTATTTGCAAGTGATTTCCCATTTAGTTCAGGCTTCATTGGATGCATAATCATATTAGGTTCTAAATCATTTATCCAGAAATAATTATTATCATCATATCGTAATTTTTTTATTCTTGCAAAAGCATTAGCCTGAGCTTCTTCTAAAGAGATTGTTCCGCTTTTAGCTAGAGCTTCATAATCCGATATAATGCTATATGCTATATCAACATTATTGTTGAGGTGTGTGTTTTTCTCTGAATATAGTTGCTCTTCAATGGAAGGCATAATATTAAAAAAGAACAGTAACAGAAATGGAATAATTCCTATAACTGACAAAGCACTTACTTTTGTAAAGATCGACCAGTCCTTAAATCTTAATGCTCTCATTTGAAACCCTAAGTTTATTGATGTGTACGTTTATTTCTAACCAATAGTTGCAAGAAAAGAGGTTACCTTAATATGATGCAGTAGTAACTTTTCTCTTCATAAAAGTCCCTAAATCTTATGAACTATATATTTATTTAATTGTCGTTAGTTGATTTTCGGATAGTTATAATAATTATGTACATAAAATGTTGCGAGTAATTATATTTTGTTGTAAGCGGTATTTATTGGGTCATCCTTGAGGTCTATTGAAAAATGTTGTTTTATTTAGATAAAGAAATTATTATTCAAATATTGAATAATGGGAGCTGTATTTTCTGATAAATTTAATAACTTTTTTAAGTATTGTTTGAGATGTAGAGGTCTGATAGTCACAGCTATCATGATATGATATAGTCAATTTAAATAAATGTTGCAGAAGGATATTATTTTTAAAAACTGATGTAATGTATTTATAAATATAAAATTCTAACCATAGCTATATGTTTCATTTGTTATGAAACATATAGTGTTAAATGTTGAGTAATTCTCAACCACTTTCTTTAGACTAAATAATTTCACCCATTTCATTACGAGAAAGAATATTTTTCAAATCTAATAGTATTAGTAATCTGTCTTCTAGTTTTGCAATTGCAGTTATATAATCAGAATCAATACCCGAAACAATATCCGGAGGTGTTTCTGTTATGTCCTTTGGGATTCTCAAAACTTCTTTAACTTCATCAACAATAAATCCTATTGTCTTATCCTCTATTTCAACAACTATAATTCTTGTATTAGAATCATGATCCTTTGGTTCCAAACCTATTCTTGTCCCTAAACAAAGAACAGGTATTATTCTACCTCTAAGATTAACAACACCTTCAACAAAAGGAGGAGTGTTAGGCACTTTAGTTAGTTCCATCATCTTGTTAATCTCTTGAACTCTATAGATATCAACTCCAAATTCTGCTTTACCCATTTTAAAGGTAACTAATTGAATTAATTCTTCTGCTACGTTCGTTTTTGATTCAACTTGCTCCATAATAAAATTCCCATTAATATTTTCTGTATTCTGTCCTAAAAAGAAAGCCGTATTCACATTTGTATTCCTCTAAGTTTATTAAATCTCAGAGGAATACTAATATTGATGCCAAGGTTATTTATGCATTTACTCTATTCATATTATTATTGTGCTGCAAATTATAATTAGATGATTCATTTATTGGAGCATGTTTATCAATTTTAAAACTACTTATCAGTTCTTGTAGATTGTTTGTCAATCTACTAAGGTCTTCAGTTGCATGGGCAACCTGTTGTACGCCCTGTGCAGATTCACTAGCTACATTGTTAATCATTTCAATACTTTTACTAATTTGTTCAGTAGTTGCAGATTGTTCTTCACTAGCTGTTGCAACTTGATTAATTTCATCTACAGATTTATTAACAGATCTAACAATTTCGCTCATCATTTCACCGGCTTTTTCTGTTAATAGTTTGCCATTTTTTACTTCATCATTACCATCGTTAATTGATTTAACTGCTTCACCTGTATCTGATTGAATTGTTTCTATCATTGTTGCAATCTCTTGTGTAGCTTTTGCAGTTCTTTCGGATAGTTTTCTAACTTCATCGGCAACCACTGCAAATCCTCTTCCATGTTCTCCTGCTCTTGCCGCTTCAATTGCAGCGTTTAATGCTAATAGGTTTGTTTGATCCGCTATTTCATCAATAACTTGAACTATTTCACCAATTTTTTCACTATTAGCGCCTAATTCAGAAACCTTGTCTGCAGCTTTTGAAACAACTTCTGAAATTTTCTCCATTCCAATAACATTATCTTTAACTACTTTCCCACCTTCTTCAGCTAATTTACCGGCATCTTTTGCAGATTGTGCTGCAGAGGTTGTATTATGGGTTGTCTCAATTACTGTCTTGGTCATTTGCTCCATTGCACCGGCAATTTCAGTTGTTTGTGAACTCTGTTCTTGAGATCCAACTGCCATTTGCTCCGTACTCGATGATATTTCATGACTTGCACTTGCAGTTGCTTGTACAGATTCTGAAACGTGCATTACCATCTCTTTAATGTTTTGAACTGCTTTATTAAACCCGGAATATAATTTCCCCACAACATCATCTTTATTTTCTATTTCTAATTCAATTGTTAAATCACCATTAGAAAATTTGTCCATTTCAGCTAATATTTTCTGAGTACTTTTTTCAAGATACTTTTCGTGGTCTTTAGCTTTAGTTACGTCAATAATGAACTCTAACGCACCAATTACATTTCCTTTTTTATCTCTCCTTGGTGTAGCTGAATAGGCAATAGCCAATTCACCGTTATTTGCATGAGATATGGTTTCTGCAGCTTGATTTGAATTTGTTTTCATGGACAGCATGCATGCACAATTTTCAGTTTGGCAATGATCAGTTTTAAAATGATCGTAACATTTTTGACCTAATAATGATTTTTGATCTTTACCCACAACTTGGGCTGCAATTTCATTTACATAATCAATATTAAAATCATTATCAATCATCATTACTGGGGAAGCTAGAGAATTGAGGTCTTTTGTTTGTTGTGAGATGTTAGCTGACATTGCATTAAATGATTCACCTAATTCTCCGAGCTCATCTTTTGAATTAAAGTCTACCTCAACATCTAACTCACCTGAAGCTACTTGTTTTGAAGCTTTAGATATTTTTATTATTGGTTCAGCAATATTTTTTGAAACTACAATCCCAATGAATATTGAAACGAATACAGAAATAATAAGTACGATAATTGATAGATTAGCATATGTTTCTGCTTTGGCTTCTTTCCGCTCAACCATTTCCTCAATTTTAGGTTCAATATTTTGGACTGATTTTCTAAATGAATCTATTAATTTAGCCTCATCAGCAATTAAGTCGGTTAACTCCTTAAATCTGCTCAAATAGTCATCAACTTTAGAAAATAATTGTGCTTTAGAATCAACTGATAAACTAGATGCTTCAACAGATTCCTTTAATGAAGAAACTGCACTTTCAACTTTATTAATATATACCGGATCTCTTCTCAATAAAAAATCTTTTTCACCTCTTCGAGCCATAAGAAGGGGAACAAGTAGTTCTCCTTTATTACTTTCCTTAATTAACTTTTCTGCATTTTTTATACTTCTTCTTAAATTTCCTCTTGCACCGGATTTCTCATCAAGGCCCTGTTCTTTAATATTTTCGACAACTGCACTAAATTGATTGAAATAATCACTAATATTTTCAGAAATCTCATTACCAAGTTCAGTATCTTCATAAGGTTTAAGAACTGATTGAAAATCATCGACTGCTAATTTTACACGATCAACATATTTCAATTCCTTACGCATTAAAAAATCTTTTTCTGCTCTTCTCGCCTGTAACATTTTATTATCTAAAAGGTGGGCATCATCCTTTTCATTTAAAGTGGATGTTTCTAATAATAAAAAAACAATTGATAAACCGGTAACTAATAAGACGCTTAAAGCTAAACCAAGCACCTTGGAAAAAATTGACATGTTTCTGAAAAAAGTCATCGATAAACCCCCTGTAATAAAATCATTTCTTGATGCTCCATTTTCGAACATTTATTCTGCTTGTAAAAAAGAATGTTGCGAGCGGTTATATTTAGTTGCAAGCGGTAACTGTATTTTACGCATGTGCATTATCAGTTACCACTTATAGAATATTAAAGAGTGAATACATGTATAAATGTAAATCTTGCAACAAATTTATTTGTGTTTGATTTTGTGTCAGCACCTAAGAAAATATCAAGCGAATTACCAGTGCTATAAGGAAATCTACAACACCTCCCAATACTAAAGACGATACTCTCTCATCAACTCCTTCTGCCAAATCTACAGTGAGTTCTACTTGTGGACCGAAAGTAATGCTTTTGCTTAAATTAAGTTTCGCTATATATCTTCCGTAATAAAATGGATCATCTTTTGTTAAAGAACTTGTTCCCAAGTAATACATGTTCCCCAATTCCAAGTAAAGATTTGGAGTAGTTGAGTAAAAATATATTTGGGGTAATAAATAGTCTTTTTCACCGGTAGACATATTCAAGAAAAAACCTATCATCGGTGAAATATCAAAAGCACCCTCTGCAAATGAAAAACAAAGCCCAATTCAGCTTCAAAACTATTTGAACTAGGGAAATCTATTATCTCATGAGCCAAAGAAAGGTTCTCGAAATTAGTACTTCTTCCATACAAAAAATATGTTCCATCGACTCTTCATAGGTTGATTTAGAAAAACTGGATTTAGATTCTTCATTTATCTTATGTTCCACTTTACTGATATTATTTACATCTTTGTTGGCCTCAATCTGAGATAAGATTAATGCTGAATTCAAAACCAAGATAGCACTGATGAGTTTCATTAGATTCATATTCTTCTGTTTCTTTCTTACTCTATATCATAATTATAATATTAGTTTTTTAAATATTTTCTAAACTTCCTTCAGCCTCATTAAGAATTTGCTCGCAAATTATTTGTGCTGATTTTTCTACTTTCATTTCATGCTTAAGTTTTACTTCTGCCAACTTTTGGCTTAGCGAAATAATTGAGTCATTTAACTTTTCAGTTTCATTCTGATGATTTTTTAACATTGAATTGAATCGCTCGGAATATTGAGTAATCGAAAAAAACTTATTGTTCAAATAATCTTGTATTAAAGTCAATTGATCATCATTTGTGCTTATTCTATTCAATGTCTTTTGAATATTTGAAACTTCACTATCAACTGAATGTATGAGCTTTTGGATTTTGTTTGATATGTGCATAACCTTCTTGTAAATAATTTTTGTTTATTAATCACAACTATCGTGCTGCGATTATGCTGTTTTATTATAAATGTTGCAGAAGGTTATTTTCTGTTGTAATTGGTGATTTTGAATGTTTCAGGGTTATTTTAATGTGAATCTCATTTGAACGGAGAGTCTTCCTTATTTAGAAGAAAAAATAAATAAATTCAATTTTTAAATATAGGCGGGGGTTTTTCTATTATGCAATTCAGGAAACTAAATATCAATTGGAATATTAACTTTAACATAGACTGCATCATCGGTATAAATTTTTAATTTTGAATTATACTTTTTTGTTATCATTTCTACTATTGCCAAACCAATTCCATTTCCATTTTGTTGATTGTAGTTCTTATTTTTTTGATGGAATGATTCAAGAACTGTTGAATCCAATTCTGGCCCTTCATTTTTCACAGTTATTTGATAACTATCATTAATCGTAAGACCCACAACTTCAATTTGAGAACCAACTGGAGAAAACTTACATGCATTTTCAAACAGTTCCATCAACATAACCTCAAAATCTCTTCTTAGAATCATAAGGCTAGCATCCTCAAAATTCATAGACATATCCGAAATCCTATCCCGGCATTCAAAACATTTTCCTAATTTAGTGTTAAAATTAGATTCTGCCGGGTTAATATAATCCGATTTTTGAAGAATACTCTTTTCACTATCTTCTAATTGTAATTCAGAAAAGTTTACGAATTTTTCAATTCTATCATGGAATCTTAAGCCCGAATGATAAATCGAATGTATCATTTCCTTTTTCTCAATGTCGGTAAAACTATCAAATTCATTGAGCAAAAATTCTGAGTATCCTAAAATTGAAATCAGGGGAGTTCTTAATTCATGTGGGACATAAAGAGATAGATTTAATTTCAGTTGATCGAATTTATGTTCAATTGATCTCTTCTTAATAAGTCTGCTCTTTATTCTTTGTAATAGAGCATCTGCTTTGAAGGGTTTAGTAATAAAATCATCTGCTCCCATACCCATGCCATATTGTATAGAATCATCATCAGTTCTGGCAGTTAAAAATATAAAAGGAATAAACTTATCAAGATTCATGCTTTTTACAATTTGAAAAAATTCAAATCCATCAATTCTAGGCATCATCAAATCGCATAAAATTAGATCAGGTAATTCGTTTTTAATTACTTCTGTTCCACTCATACCATCTTCAGCCTCAATACATGTATATCCTTCATTTGTAAGCAACTCAACAATGTTTTCCCTAGCATCTTTTTCGTCTTCAATAATTAGTATTTTATCCAAAATGCACCTCTTATATGCAGCATAGTTAAAAATATAACTTAGTTTGGCTCAAATAATAAATTATTTATAAAGTAATTACTTGATTAGAGTAAATCTGAGTTTCCAATCACTTTCGACTAAGAAACATTTTATAATAATGAGTTTTCTCATTTTATCAAATTATATATATATATCAAAAAACAAAACTAAGCGAAATTAAATCGATTTGATTTTCTCAGTTAGTTTAGCTGAATATCTGCGACTTAAAATAAAAGGTTCAGAATTACCATTTATATAAACCATTTGAGAATTATTCTGTGCCTTTTCAATTTTTATAACATGATTGATGTTAACAATGGTTGATCTATGAATACGAATAAAAATATTCTCTGGCAACAAATCTTCCCAATAATTAAGTGATTTTCTAAAAAGAAAAAATTGTCCATCTTTGAGTACAATATTTGAGTATTGACTGCTCGCTTGAATGGATGTTATTAAGTTAATTTTGACAAATTTTGATTTGAATCCTAGGTTCAGTAGAATTGAATCATCATTTCTCAAATGATTGTCTTTAGTATTCTGGGTTGAATTTTGTTCAATTAATTTAGCAATTATTCTCTTTTTCTTATTTAGCCTTAATTTAATAATTCCCAAAAGGTCCACTGCCTTGAATGGTTTAAATAAATAATCATCTGCACCTAGTCCCATTCCATATCTCAAATCCTCTATCTCTGTTTTAGCAGATAAAAAGAGGAGAGGTATATCAAATGTACTTTCATTAGAATTTAATTCTTCCTTAACTTTATAGCCATCCAGTCCCGGCATCATTATGTCACAAATAATTAAATCCGGTTTTTCAGCAATTGCTTTATCTATTCCTTTAAAACCATTATTTGCTTTAATCACCGTGTAGTTTTCTTCTTCTAAAAGCGTGCTTATATTTTGTGATACAGCTGCATCATCTTCAATAATTAATATTTTTGAATTCATTGTTTAATCATATTTTAGTTGTTTAAAATTTTTGGTAATAGTAAGCTAAATGTAGAACCTTTTCCTAAGAAACTTTCAACTTTAAGTCTGCCATTGTGTAGTTCAATATAATTTTTTGCAATTGATAGCCCCAATCCACTGCCTGGAATGGTGGATGCATCATCAGTTCTGTAGAATGGTACGAAAAGTTTTCCCATATCTTCTTTTGAGATTCCCATACCCTCATCTTTAATGGTAAATTGTATATTATTATTTTCTGGGGAAATATCTAGATCGATATTTCCTCCTTTTGGGGAGTATTTAATTGCGTTTGAAATCAAATTTGTTAAAATAACTCTTAATATATTTGGGTCTATACTATAGTTCTTATCTGGAAGACCAAAATTATAATTCAACATGTGTTCTTTTAATAGTAATGGTTTTAAATCATTTAGCACTGTATTACAGAATTTATTTAAGTCAATTAATACTGGTTGAAAATTCAATCTTCCAGATTCAGTATGATTTAATTGTAGAATCTCTTCCAACATTTTTGTTAGATGGTCAATTGATTTTTTTATTCTTGTATAATGGTCAACTTTTTTATCATTATCCCATTTGTATCCGTACCTTTCTATCAACTCAATTGATGAATAAATTGAAGTTAAGGGAGTTCTAAATTCATGTGAAACAGTTGAAATAAATTGAGATTTGAGCTCGTTTAATTCTTTTTCTTTTCCTAGCGCTTTCTTCATCTTGATTTCAATTTGTTTTCTTTCTGTTATATCGTGACCAACAATTATTATATTACCATTATCAGAAGTTAAATTATTCTCAAAAATTATGTGCCATTCTATCCATTTCCCCCAAGGCACTTGTCCAATAAGTTTGTTTGATTTCTTTTCCCTAAGAATTATTTCTATAATCTCACTTACTTTCTCTTCACCGAATAACTTCACAGATTCTATTAAATTTTTTCCAATAAAATCACTTAGGTCTTTTTCTAATGTTTTCAATAATGAGGAATTTATATATGTAATATTATGATCCTTATCTATCCGACAAATATACTCATCCATTGATTCTGCAAGTATCCTGTAATTTCCTTCGGATATAGTAAATTGCTCTGTTCTTTCAGCCACTCGTTTTTCAAGTTCAAAATTATATTGTTCAAGTTTCCACTGCAATAATTTCATTTCAGTGATATCAGTTTTTATTGCTAGAAAATTAAATATTTTGTTTTCTTCATTCATTACTGGAGATATAATAGCATCTTCCCAATATAATTCACCATTTTTCTTTTTATTATGAAATTCTCCACGCCATGTTTTACCTGTAGTAATTGTATCCCAAAGTTCTGTATAGTTTTCCTTTGATACATTTCCTGATTTTAAAATTCTTGGATTCTTACCAAAAATTTCCTCCTTAGTATATCCCGTTGTCTCTTCAAATCTTCTATTAACGTAATCAATATTCCCATTAATATCTGTAATCACTATAGTTGTTGGGCTCTGTTCTATCGCCTTGGAAAGTTTTAGAATCTGGATCTCTTTTCCTTTTCTCTCAGTTATGTCCTGAATTGTTCCGAATAATTTTACGATTTTACCATTAATTACTTGTGGTTCCAAAATTTTTCGTAACCATACCATTTCTCCTTCAGGTTTGATAAAACGAACTTCTATATCATATGAATTTCCATTTTCTATTGCGTCTTTAAGTGCACTCTCGAGTTTTGGCTGATCATCAGTATGATATAATTTAATTCCGTCATTTATATTAATAATAGTTCCAACCGGAATGTCATGTATACGATATGTCTCTTCTGTCCATCGAACCTCCCGTGTTTCAACATCAAGTTCCCATCCTCCTACTTTAGCAACTTTCCCGGTAGTTTTGAGGAACTCCTCACTTCTTACGAGTGCTTCTTTTGATTTTTTCTGTTCTGTGACGTCAATACCAAAAGATATAGTACCAACAATTTTGTCATCCTTAATCAATTCACTATTGCTCAAGGAGATAATCCGTTCATCACCCTTCTTTGTCAATATTGGAAGCAGAAGGATCTTAGGTACGGATTTCCTAGTTTGTTTCTGATATTCATTCCAGGCACCTTGATATTTATTCCAAACACTTTGATACTTATCTTTCGGAAGGAGAGTTTCAAACCAGTTTTTTTTGTGCAGTTCTTCAAATTTATATCCAGTAATTAATTCAGCAGCGGGATTCATCATTTGAACATTACCATTGAGATCTATTCCAACAATCATTGCATTAGCCGTTTGAATTAAGTTGTCAGAAAATAATCTTGCACTATTTAATTCATTCTCTGCGATTTTTCTACGGGAAATGTCTCTAACAAAAACCAGAACTGATGGTTTATCCAAGTATTCTATAATTGAAGCACTAATTTCTACAGGTAATTTGCTTCCATCTTTTTTGAGTAAATCGATCTCATAAATATTAGGTAATTTTTTCCCAGCGACTCTATCGGAATAATTCTTGAGGATCATTTCGCGGAATTCTGGGTTAATAGCATCCAAAATATTTTTTTCTAATAATTCATCAGCTTCATAACCAGTCTGATTTTTAATTGCACTATTTGCAAACTTAATTATACCTTCTTGGTGAATTATTATACCGTCAGTTCCTGTTTCAACAACTGACGAATATTTTTTTTCACTCATTTGTAAATCTCTTAGAAATATTAAACTACTAAGACTATCCGCTATCATCCTTCCAAATTCTTTAAATAATTTCACATCCTCGGATGTCCAGATCCTGGCTGCCGAGCATTGGTGTAAACCTAATAGCCATGAGTCTCCTTTCCTGGGGTGAATAGCAGTAATAATCTGCGACTTAATATTAAATTTTTCAGCGAGTGCAATAGGTTGAGAATTTTTTGAAATTGGATCAAAGGTTACTGGATCATCCGAACCGAGAGCTAACCGGAAAATGTCTTGTGCTTCCGGTAACATAGGAATTTCAACACCTATTTCTGCGGCACCAGTATAACCCATTTTTGTTCGTTCCATTGGAACATACCAAGATTCTGCGTCAGGATTACATGGGAAAATAAGCCATGCTCGATCACAGTTAAAGACTTCTAAAGCAGTTTCCAATATATCAGACATCAGAGTATCTAAATCTTTTGTATTCTGACTTGCCCTATGGAATTTTTCTATATTATTTCGGAATGCTAATTGAGAAAGAACCACTTCCTCTGCTTTCTTTCGTTGTGTAAGGTCACTCAAGATAGTTCTAAAAGCTACAATTTTTCCATTGACTAATTGGGGAGTTACATTAGCTTCAACGAAAATTCTCTCTCCTTTTTTAGTTAGCATCGCTAACTCAGCATTTTTAAGCGGATCCCCTTCATGTAGCTCTTTGAAATTATCATTAACTTTATCATGAAATTCGGGAGCAATTATGTCCAATATCTTTTTATCTAACAATTCCTCTTTGGTATAGCCAAGTCTATCAATTTCGGCCTGATTAACATCTATTATATTACCCTCTGGCGATACAATATGAATTAGGTTTAGTGCTTCATCGAAAAGTTCCCTATATTTTTTCTCACTCTCTTTAACATCTTCTTCCGCGAATTTAATTCCGGAAATATCCTCGTGTGTAATAACTATATTAGATATGTTACCTTCTTTATCTTTTAACGGGTAAATTTTAGTTTTTAGCCATCTCGGTCTACCTGCTCCTTTTATTTCAGCCGATTTTGTAGGATCAAATTTGTATTCAGGCAAATAAACTACATCTCCATTATAAGCTCTTTCGGCATATTCCAACAAACCCTTTTCTTCTATCTCTTTACTCTTGAATAAGTTAAATTTATTTAAAGTAGTTTCTGCAGGAAATCCCCACAATTTTTCATATGCTTCGTTTACGTCAATTTGCAAACCATTTTTGTCATAGATTTCAATTGTTGTTGGTGATTGATGCATTAAATGTCTGAAACGTTCTTCGCTTTCCCTTAGAGTAACTTTAGCAAGTTTTACTTTTTCAAGATTTTTAGCATTATTGATTGCTACTGCAGCATTACTAACTAATCCTCGTAATAATTCAATATCAAAATTCTCAAAAAAAGATTTATCTTCCTTATTATGAAGTTCAATACATCCTATATATTCTCCGATACTATTTATTATTGGAACATTAACCAAAGCTAAAAATCCAAGTTTTTTCTGGATTTCAGGAATAACAAGTGGATCATTTAGAGCATCGTTGGTCATATATGGTTTCATTGACTTTTTTACATAACCGGGAACTCCTTGTTCTTCTTCGAATTCAACATGGACAGGTATTATTTGACCATTATCATGATACTCTGAAAAAACTATTTTATTATTTACTAATAAACCGGCCGTACCGTATGAAACATTTGTGAGTTCCATAGCTGATTCCACTAATCGATGTAAAATGATTGAAATTTCAAGAGTCTCATTAAAACTACCTGAACATCTAGAAATGATTTCTAATTTAGATATATGTTCGAGATTTTTAGTCTCGATTTTGCGACGTTTAGATAATTCTTTAGCTGTAAACACACCAAAAAGAAAAAATACAATAATTATAGAGAATGGCAGAGTTAGTTCCATGGTCAATACAGTGCCAATGAAAATATCCAACAAATTTCCTTCCGTGAAAAATATGGAATCAACTAAAATATCTAATACTACTAGTGTGAATCCAGCTAAAACAAAATAAACAATCACTTTTAGTTCGTTCTTTTCCATATCCTGCCACTAAAAAATTTTGGGATTACTAAAATTTTTTAAATAAAATCTAGTAAATCCAATGATTGAATCTAATTGAAATACATTCTTTTGATTGTCAATTGGGGGGGAGTAATAATCAACAGCTAATTTCTTATTCGTTTATTATAATCTAGAACTAAATTATCGCTTGAATTAAATACTTTTTATTCTGTCTACAAATAAAAGTTAGCTTAAAACAAAATCGATATTACATATGAGTAAAATAAAGAAATATTTATTTATATAAAACAATTGATATACTTTTTATAGACATTATCCTAATAAACTATTCCCATTATTACAGATTAAAATAAATTTGTTGATTTATTATGTTTAATGTGTCCGGATTAACCTGAAATTTAAATTTTAATATATATAGAATATTCAATCTTATTGATACTAATAATCATAAGTGAAGTCGATTTATTAGAATTTTAATAAAATCAGACAAAAGTATTCTCAATTGTGATCTAAATCATATCATAACATTTAAGAATACCGATTATTTAGCTGATTAAGATTATTTAATAAGAGAATTATAGATGACAAGAACATTGTTTAAAATTAAATTAGGCATAGAGATATTTTTATTACTTTTTCTATACGTCAATCTTAATGCTCAAGAGATAAAAACAAAAAACAACAATAATCCAAGTAAGTATTTAGATTTAGTGTTGCCTAAAGGAACCGAAACATTTCATTTAGGGGATGAGATTATAATTGTTTGGGAATATCTAAATGTTGATAAAATACGTGTTGAGTTCTCCAATTATCCTGATATTTGGGAAGTAATTGTCCCGGAAGTGAAAGCGAGCCAGGGTAAATATTATTTAAAGATTGAATCAAATTTACAGAAGCCATTTAAATTAAAAATCTCAGATGTTATTCATCCCAAAATATTCGATGTTACTCCTTATTATATGGATATCAAATCTGATGAAGAAAGTTTAATCAAACAAAATCAAATTGAGCTCTTGACAGAATCAATGTACCCCACATTAACAATAATGCCTTTGGGAAATTCAATTACTCGCGGGGTAAGTGGTAGTTTTTATAATATTGGATATAGAAGGAAATTGTTTCTAAATTTATACAATAACGGATTAAATGTTGATTTTGTGGGTAGTAAAAGTAATGGAAATCTTTTTGATTTTGATCGTGACCATGAAGGGCACTCTGGTTACCACGCTAAAAATCCCGTTGATGTTAATATTTCCATAGCTGATAATTTATTTGGTTGGTTATCAGAATTTGTAAAAGTTCCAGATATTATTCTTATGCATGTTGGGACAAATGATATTATACAAATGGAATTATATAATGAAAATGTTAATGATTTAATTCTAGATGTGAATACCGTATTAGATATTGTTGATTCTTTTAATACTGAAATTATTGTTGTAGTAGCGCAAATAATAAACCGGGCTGATGATTTATCCACATTAATCGTTAATGAGAGTGATAGCACAAGTAAGTTTAATACAGAACTAATTGATTTAGTAAATGTAAGGAAAGTAATTGGAGATAAGATAATACTAGTTAATCAAGAGTCAGCACTTAGTTATCCGGCTGATCTTATTGATGGAATTCATCCCAACCAAACAGGGTATGACAAAATGGCTACTGTCTGGTTTGATGGAATTATTGATGCTTTACCTAAATTAAATGCAAAAATTTTCTTGGAAGGTGCTTATGAAGATATAGGAACAATGAACACGCCCTTAAACTCATCGAGCCAAATTCCAGGAAGTCAACCTTTTAATCAATCACCTTGGAACTATGCTGGTACTGAACAAACAGATAATATCCTCTCAAATGTTGTTGATTGGGTTTTAGTTTCACTTAGAACAGAAACTGATGAATCTACCGAGGTAGCTTGCAGAGCTGGACTTATTAAAACAGATGGAACCTTAGTAGATTTGGATGGAGAAAGTCCACTAGCGTTTGTTGTTGATCAAGGAAGCTACTATGTTGTTGTTGAACATAGAAATCATTTGCCAATTATGAGTGCAACTAAAGTCCCAATTCAACCTTAATAAAATTAGAACTCAAATCTAATTCCAAATGATGGAATTATTGGCCACAATAAAATTTCTTCCGATTCAGGTTCGCTAAATCCTGGAGTATCAAATTCATATCTTTGAATATTCTTAAAATTAAAAACATTGCTTATATCCAAAAATGTATTCAATTTGAATTTATCAAAGACAAATAATTTTGATATTCTCAAATCAACTCTTTTGTAAGCTGGTAAATTTGCTGAATGAATTTTTTCATCTTTCCATTCCCATAAACCAGTTAATTGATCTTTTAACGCAGTCTTCGGAGTATATGGAAATCCACTTCCATAATAAGCTTTAAGGCTAAAATTCCAATTATTTCCCAAGTTAAAATTAGTAACTAGAGACAAAGTGTGTGTTTGATTAGTATATCTAGGATATTCACCAATGTTGTCATCTTTTTTATCCTCGATCGCGTCTAAATATCCATAGCTTAACCAACCGTAAAAGTTATTAAAATTTAATATTGCATAAAGATCAAATCCTTTAGCATTTCCTAAAGCATCATTTTCCCTTGAATATGTTAATCGCTCAAATACACCAAAGTAGGATGAAATCAGGTTGTCATATTCTTTATAATAAGCCTCAAGTTTAAGTTTGAAAAAATTATTATCAGAAAAGTCGAATTTCTTATCAATTCCCAAGATATAATGTATCGCTTTTTGCGATTGAGTATTTGTATCCGAAGGAATAGAAGATGAGAGTTGATGATAAATAGGGGATTGATAAAAATGTCCCCATGCTGTTTTAATAGTTGTTCCGTCATTAAATTGATATGCTAAATTAATTCTAGGGCTAAAACTTAAATCTTTATTTATATCAAAATAGTCAAATCTTCCACCTATGTTTATTGTTAATGAATTTGATGCAATAAAAATATTCTCAAGGTACGCTGAATATTTATATGACTCTACATTAATTGGTTCTTCGCTACCATAATCACCACTTCTATTAAGAGTATCTGTAATTGTGGGATTTGTATTTTTTCTATTTCCAATGAATGTCCAAAGATCATCAGAGTTTTGTTCATAATTTATGTTTTGATAGCTTATTCCTGTCTGTATTTCATAACCAGAATTAATTTGATAGCTTAGATCAGTTTTAAATTGCAGAGTCTTTATTCTCAAACTATCATAAGTTAATCTTATTGTTCTCAGACTATCGTACAGATTATTATTGATCAATTCATCACGATTAAACAATCGATTCTCTTCATCTATTTGATCGTAATATGATATTTCAAAATCTAACAATGCTTTTGATGAAATAATATTTTTACTTTTTAGATCGAATAGCGTACTAAAATAGCTAGCTCTATTTTTTTCATTTTCAGTTTTTGTTGAATAAACTCTATCTGGATCATATGTGAAATCATCACCTGCATGAATAAACTCTAAAAGTAATTTATTTTTGGGGCTAAGAGAATATGATAGGACACCCTGAACATCATAAAATGAAGGTTGCACAGAGGAAATATCCTCATAGTCAATTAATGATAGAACATATTCCATATAACTTTTTCTTGCACCAAAAATAAAGGAGCCATTCTCACCTAGAGGACCTTCAGCATAACCATCTAGGTAAGCTAAACTTAGAGAAGCTGCACCGGAATACTTTTCCTTGCTGCCTTCTCTGTAATTAATGTTTAGAACGGAGCTCATTTTGTCACCATATTTCGCTGGAAAACCACCAGTAATAATGTTGACCTTTTTCATCAAATCCACATTAAAAATGCCAACACTTGCATTTGCTGCTTCTTTAATGTGGTATGGTTCATAGACTTGTGTACCATTAACCAACACAAGATTTTCATCTTGGTTACCGCCTCTAACATTAAAGTCGGCTTTAAACTCATTATTAACAATAATTCCTGGTAATGCCTGAACAGATCTCAATATGTCGGGCATTGCAGCGGAAATTTCTCGTATCCGCTCACTTTGCATAGACAAACTACTTAGTTGAGCTTCTTCACTAGGGCTAATCGAATTTGAATAAACAGTAACTTCCTGTAGATTTATATCTATTGGTTTAAGTGAAAAGTAATTATTATCACCAATTTTAATTGTACTCAGACTTGTAGTTAAACTTTTATAACCGACATAGCTAATTAATAACTGATCATCTTTCGATATATTTTGAAGAGTAAAAACACCATTTTTATCAGTTGTTGTTCCGGAGTTATTTCCAACAACAAGAATGTTTGCAAAGGGAAGTGCTTCACTGGTTTGAGCATCAATGACATTTCCAAGTAATGTTTCCATTTTCGATTGTGCGAATAGTCCAAGTGAAGTGGATATATATATTAATGCTAGAAATATATTTTTCATAGATCCAAATATTATTGAATAAAGATTGTTCAAATTACTAGAACTCAGTATATTATATCAAGTTAATAATCGGATACAAAAAAACTAATTTAACTCATTTAACGATTATTATAATAAATTTGTAATTAAATATTTCTTGATTCTTATAAACATTGAAATTGAAAATTAGAACCTTTACTAAAATATAGATTCAAATTCCTTGTTAATTTTTTGTAATAATTTGAATGAAAATAAAAGGAACTAATCATTTTCATTGTTGTACTATATAAAGAAATGAAAAATTATTGATATTAAATTTTCCGGAGCAATAATGGAACTAAACTTTCAAGAAAAAGGAAATTATCTTAGAGGACTCTTAATACTAATTGGTAAAGACAATATAATTGACAATAAAGAAAGAAGAAGAATAATAGAAATTGGAGAAAAGCTTGGGTATGATCCGAAATTTTGCGATGATGCTGTAAATGAATTTCTGGAAAATAGTTATATTAGCATGGAACCTCCTATCTTCACATCAAAAACTATTGCGACACAATTTTTGAGAGATTCTATAAACTTGTCTCTGGTTGACAGTGATTTACATACTGAGGAACTTGAATGGTTGGAAAAAGTTGCTTCAAAAAATGGTATAAGCTCTGAGTGGCTTGATAAAGAATTGGGAAATACTGTTAGAGATTATATTCCTGAGAATTTAGTAAATTCTAACCACAATTTAATTAAGCAATTATAATACACTAAGGTGATTGTATGGCATTTACATTGTCAATTGGCGAAACTGCACCTGACTTTTTCTTACCAGCAACTGATGGCGAAACATACTCACTAATTGATTTCAGTCAATCAAAGTATTTAGTGATTTTCTTTACATGCAATCATTGTCCGTATGTAATCAATTCTGATGAAACCACTAGAAAAACAGTCGAAAAGTTTAGAAATCATGGAATTAAATTTGTAGGAATTAATTCAAATAGTACTAACACATATGCTGAAGATAGTTTTGATCATATGGTTGTTCGGATGAAAGAAAATAATTTCCCATGGATTTATTTGTATGATGAAACCCAGGAAATAGCATTGAATTATGGTGCTTTAAGAACACCACATTTTTATGTGTTTGATGAAGAAAGAAAACTAGTTTACACAGGTAGGGGAGTTGATAGACCTCGAGATTCTTCTCAAATAAAGGTCAATGATTTAGAAAATGCTCTCGAAGAATTAATTGCCAATAAAGACATTACTAATAAGGTTACAAACCCAATTGGGTGCAATGTAAAATGGGATGGCAAAGACAAGCATTGGATGCCACCCGAGGCATGTGACCTAGTCTTTTGATTATTTATCGGACTTATTGTTTTCGCACAGTAGAATTATTTTTGAATTATCCTTTTTTATAATCTCAACTGAAAAATTAGCTGCAAAGCCAGCAATAACACCAATAGCAGATACAAATGGAGCGGCAAGTGTCACAATCGCCCCAACCAGCATTGGTATTTCAATAAAAACTTCACCATTCTCATCCTTTATAATAATTCTTCTTAAGTTACCTTCTTTGATCAATTCTTCAATCTTGCTAATTATTTCTTTTGCCGATTTACTTAATTTCTTTACCATACTATCCTCCATTTATATTGTTAGATGCATAAATCATACAATTTGTTCCATCATATGAGATTTTATTTTAATTTTCTTTTACTGTTAGAAAGAATAAATTTTCAAACTCTCTGATTCATGAGAATTATTTAAAAAAATATATGAACCGGGAAGGGTAATTAGAATCACTTTCAATACTAATCAATTTCACTAATTACTATTAAGTTAATTTAATTCATGCTGTTATAAATTTTACTATTTTGCAATATGAGTTTGTTTAAAATTAATTATTGCAATGTCACACAACCATCATCATAATCACTCTACTGAAAGCGAGTACAGCAGTAAATTTAAAATTGGTATAATTTTAAATTTATTTTTCGTATTTGTGGAATTTACAATCGGTTTCATTTATGATTCGTTAGCTTTAATGGCTGATGCTGGTCATAATCTGAGTGATGTTGTTGGGTTAGTTATTGCTTGGGGCGCGAGTTATCTTGTTCTTAAGAAACCAACAAGTAACTTCACTTATGGGTTTAAGAAATCATCCATCATTGCAGCTCAATTAAACTCATTGATTCTTTTAGTGGCAATTGGAATCATATTTTGGGAAGCGTTGAATAGATTATCTTCACCTTCTGAAGTTGAAGGGAGTGTTATGATGATAGTAGCAGGAATTGGTGTTTTTATAAATGGAGTAACTACATATCTGTTTTTTGGCGGTAAGGATTCAGATCTCAATATTAAAGGTGCTTATTTACACATGCTTGCAGATACTCTCGTTTCTCTTGGTGTGGTTGTTTCTGGATTCATCATTTTGCTCACAAATGCTTTTTGGATTGACCCAGTGATAAGTATTGTTATTGCCTTAGTTATATTTTGGAGCACTTGGAAATTATTACATGATTCTACAAAACTTTCTCTTGACGCAGTTCCGGAATCTATAGATATTGGAAAAGTAAGAAATTATTTCTTGAGCTTTGAAGAAATAAAGGATTTCCACGACCTTCACATATGGGCAATAAGTACTACAGAAACAGCTCTTACAGTTCATTTGCTAAAAGATGAGAAGTTATCAAATGATAATATTTTAAATAAGATTAATCATGATTTACAAGATCAGTTTGGCATTTCTCATACGACAATTCAAATAGAAGATATTGATTGTAGTAGTGGTTGTTAACTTTTAAGCAGTAATGTATTATTAATTGCATCCTAAAAAGTTGTTTTGACTTTTCAGACATAATTTGGTAAAATAAATCATTACTCTAGTAAAATGCAAAGACAAATTTGTGTTTTAAGAATCCAAGAATTTCATATAGATAGGAAAGGAAAGAATAATGGATTTGACAAAAAAAAAATGTATACCATGTGAAGGATCTACGGAACCACTTTTGGAGGAAGAAGAAGAAAAATATCTAAAGGAAATCTCCAATTGGAATATAAATAGAGAAGATCTGCATAGAATTAAGAAAGTTTTCTCGTTACTTCATTTTAAGGACTCAATAAGTTTTGTTAACCAAATTGCAGAATTGGCCGAAGATGAAGGGCACCATCCTAATATTCAAATCATTTTTAACATTGTTAATATTGAAATTTTTACTCATGCTATAGGTGGCTTAAGTGAAAATGATTTTATCTTAGCAGCAAAAATAGATGAAATATTTAACTTGGAATATAATGTTTCATAATATTATTCGTTAATCATGCAATTAATCATTACCCAAATAAACCATGATTATTAAATGTGAAGTTTTAGCTGGCCATTGTTCCTGGTGTGGTGATATTATCATTAAGGGGATAATAAATTACACAAATTTATTATTTTAGAACATCAAAACCGATAATAATATTTTTAATTAGCAAAAAAATATTTATATTTCTAGACTAATTTCAGCAGACTTAAGGAGAGGTGGGTGAGTGGCTGAAACCACCGGTTTGCTAAACCGACGTAGGGGTTATACTCTACCGCGGGTTCGAATCCCGCCCTCTCCGCCAAAGTCCTTATTTTATAAGGACTTACGTTTTTGCTACACATTATCTACACAAAACCCTACTTTAATCTCCCCATAATGAAATAAAGATTTTCTTTTATTATTTGTTATAACAACATTTTGGAAGTACAATCTCATCAATAAATCAATTGAAAAGGGACTATGAGTATTTAGTTAAAGAAAATTTATATTGAGGTTTAAACTAGATATTTTTAGTTTTGCCTAAGGATAAGGATTTCCATAATGAAGAATAAAAGTAAATTTGATATTGATCCATTAAAAAGTTTTTATGACCTTCCTCAGTTAAAATATGGGGTATTGGTTATATCGTTTTTCTCACTAATTTCAACAACAATTATCTGGATAATTGATAGCCCAGACTTGTTGGTAAGTAGTGAAGGATTCAATAACCTTTTTGAAATTTACAAAGCTCCTCTTGGCATATTAGCAATGGTTATCCCTTACATTGCCTTTCTTGCTACAACCCATAGATCTGTACAAGCAAAAGAACAAATTGAAGCAACAAACAAACAGATATCAATTATTATGAACCAGAATATTTTTGCAAACTATTACAAACATGTTGATGAGTTTGGGAAATACTTAGAATCCTTGAATTTAATCGGAAAGAATATTATCAAATCAAAAAATACACTTTATAATATACTTTACCCCAATTCAAAAAAAGGTGACTACTCATTTGAGCCACATATCAAAAATTCATTGAGCAGTCTCAATGAGAGCTTTGGTGAGTTATTTAATAATTTAGGAAGTGGATTCAATTTTGATCAGAATCTTTTAAAAGAGAATTCTGAGAATATTGATGGTGTTTTTCATACATTGAATTTAAATCATTCTAGAAATGGAGTAAGAATAAACATTGGTGGTGAGATGTATGTATTTGAAGAACTTACACTCCAGGGATTTATCAGCACATTAAAATCAAAAAGTTCTGATTTATTAAAAGTCATTAATTTTGAACCTTATTCTACGGATACTCATTATATATTGATGATAAGCTCAATTAATCTAGATTGTATCCCAATTATAAATATTCATAATATTGATAAAGAGATAATAACTGTACCCAAAATTGAATTAGAAATTATATGATTGGTTGGCCATGAATCTAAGAGTAATATAGTTTAATAAAATTAAGTTCAATATCTCTCTTAATTATAGAGAATTAGTCTAAAATGTTCATCAAAACTATTAAGTATGTGTAGTGATTTTGTATAACAGTTGTAAGTGGTTTTATTAAAATAGTTATATAAGTTCGGGCGAGAACCGAACCAATTTTAGTTCCCCAACAAAAATTTAACGAATTATAATATTTAATTATTTTTATTGAACTTTATATTATTTACTATTATTTTTATGAAATAATAACTAGTGTAAATATGAAAGATCATCCAATTCTATTTAATCTCATTAATAATCATTGTTCAATTCCACAAATTCAATCAGTCCTCAGAAAGTATAAAGATATAAATCGAAAAATAATTAAAATTGATGGAGATAATAAAGAAAGTATACTTGGGAACTTGAAACAAGGATATGAAGAAAGCATTATTCCAATTGATGACCTTTATGATTTAATTAGGGAGTCTGAGGAAAATGGGCATCAATACATTTATTATTATAAAATTAAAAATTCTTCTCATACGAAAAAGTATAGCAATTTAAAGAAAATCACTAAGGACTTATTTAGTAGCAACGGGGCAAATAAAAATTTCCCAAATTTACTGCATCTACCCCAGAATTTTACGTGGGTAGACTTACGATTTACTAATGGCGATAATAATGGCTGGACAGGTAAGTTATATGATAAGGAAGAACGATGGAAACAGATAAGCCAAAAGTACCTTAGTAACAATCTTGTTAAAGAATATGAAAAAACTATTGATAGAGTTGTTTATGTTCTTAAATGGCTTCCTTCTGGACTTTTAGAATTACGGATTAGTAAAACTGACTCAGATTCTTTTAAGAGTAGGAAAAGTAGGTTAGAAGCATTTTGGAGAAAAATTTCACCTGCTATTAGAAAAACTGAATTTGAGAAATGGGATCTCTCCAACGTAAGAATCAATTTATTAGAAAAACGTGATAATAATTCAAATATATACATATTATCCGGCACTAAATTAAAAGATTTACAAAAAGGAGTCGCCAGATTTGATCCCTATCTTGAAGATGATGATTTATTTTCAGCAAAGGCAAGAGAACTGGCAATAGATGCATATTTAAATAATAATGGATATTGCAATAGTTTAATAGTATCTTTTAAGGCCGATAATTCCAACCGGGCATTGGATAAAAATTTAAGAATCATCATTGGAGTGTACCAAACTAATGAAGTACTCATCAATTCAAAAATTGGATCGAAAGAAATAGATTATGTCAGAAAAAGATTATACGAATTTGATTAATTCCGTCCCAGAATATAGAGACGTACTTATTGCAATATTTAATTGGTTTGAAGAACATCCTGAAAAAAAAGAATTAAATATTTCAGATATAATTGAAAAATTATATGATATACCTACCGAAATAATCACTAGAGCAATCCATTATCTTGATGAAACAGAAGATTTCAGAAGAGCATATCGATTAGAGAATGAAGAAAGAATAGCTATTGGAGGAGTATACGATAACATAGATGATATCCCTAAAAAGGTAGAAGGTAGATATGCTGAGCCAATTGATGCTGTTAGTTTATTACCAATACCTGTTATTATTCGGGATTAAAAATTCCTAAATGTCTAAGGATCTGCAAAAATATGAAGAGGTTGAACGTATATTCAATGATCTTCGAAAAAAATATAAGAAGTATGATGAATTTTATGATCAATCGAAATTGGCTATATCCAAATACGAATTTGGTGAGAATTCAAAATTATCAAATTACTTTAATGATTTAGTAGCTATTGAATTAAAAAAAATACATCACAAGGAAATAATGAAATCAAAATCTATATTTTCTAATGTTACTTCACTAATCTTGATTTGGATTTTTATTGCTGCTGCAGTTTTCATATTTTTCAATTATCTTGGGTTTCTTCAAGCAGTTGTTGGTATGATAATGTGCTTTGCCTTTGCCTGCATATTTGTTGGCGCAATTCTAAGAATGGAAAAAGTAATAACAACGAACAATCTCATGGAACTATTTAAGATGGGATTTAAAGCGCTAATTTTTGTTGAAAAATTTGATATTGATTCTGCCGATAAATAATGTTTATTTAATTCAGAAATCATTTGCTTTATCTATTGAATAAACTTATAAAAAAATGTTTTTATTCAATAATATTTTTTATTTCGTTTTAACTCTATAATCTTTTTCATTGAACTTTAGAATAATTGCCATCTCGATGAGTCTAGAAATTATTCGTTCATCATAATCACTAAGTTGTTCTAATGTAAAATTTGTTGTTATGATTAACTTTTTTTGATCTAGATATGCTCTGTTTATTAATAAATAAAGATTTTCCTGTTTTGCCTTAGAAAAGTTTGCAATTCCTAAGTCATCTATAATTAAAATATCACTTCTTAGTTGTTCTTTTATGAACATAAGTTTTGACTTCTTCTCGTACACAAGATCATTAAACATTGAAAATAATTCATCAGCCACACAAAATTTTACTGTTTGAGGACGTTTTCCACATGTTCCATTTATAAAGGGTAAGTTTTTTGCAATCATAACTGCTAGATGAGTTTTTCCACTACCTACGGTTCCAGTCATAACTACGGATTTTTTTTCGGTCTCCCCAAGTGCAAATTTATAGCATAATTCCTTTTTGTTCAAGAGGTTTTCAGAATATGCATTGAAGTTTGAGAATGTTTTATCGAAATATTGATCAGGTAGATCATAGATCTTTGAATTTGTGCGTAACTCTTTATTATTGATACACTGTAGCATACTTTCCCTTTGATATAGATTTATCAGAAAAATCACTAAAATTAATTCTATTGTCATTCCTAATAAGTTCTTTGGATTTCATGACCAATTGATCAAATTGCTTTCTTAACTTTTCAGTACTAAGAATATTATTTTGCCAAAATGAATCTGATTGACACCATTCTATTATATTTTCAATTTCAGAAGATGTTCTTTTGTCCAGTCTAATCATGAGATCAATATGTTTAGCCCAATTCTGGATATTTGGCTTTTTATAATTTGGATTTCGATTTTGGATCAGTGACAACAGCAGGCTACTTAGTCTTACTTCATCAGAAGTATGACTATACATTTTTTTATTTTTTCTTTTAATTTCTTTCTTTGTTACTTTCTGAGGAACTCTAGTAGTTACCATTTTAGGAACTTTATCGGTACTTTTTAGGGAACTGTTACTTTCTATGGAACTAACTAGATTCCATTCTTCGTAATTTTTATTAAGTGAAATCATCCTACCGTTTTTTTTCTTTGATGATGGATTAGAGAAAATTATCGACTTAGAGAGCATTTTAGAGATAATTCCTGAAACATGATGGTATTTAATGGAAGTAGCCTGTTCAATAAACCTAACAGATAACTCTGCTTCATTTCGATTAAATCCATAGGTAAATCTTATAATGACAAATATGATTTTTAATTCTCTTTGAGTTAGATTGCTCCTGAGAATTGCTTCAAGTAATTCATTTGAAATTTTAGTGAACCCATTTTCAATTTGAGGATTAGCCATGCAGCAGCATGCTCCGTTTTCATTTTTGTGTAGAAATACTGATTATTTAGTTAATTCATTCGATTTCATAATGAAATTCAACATTTCATAAGAGAAGTCTAGACCTGAACTCATGCTCCCAACTCTTTTAATCTATTATAATTTGATTCTTTTAGTGCTCCCATAACTTCTATTTTAGAGAAGAATATTCTTTTACCCAATCTTTTATAAGGTATTTTATTTTCACGTTTCCAAACATTAAGAGTTGAATTCGAAATCTGTAACCATTCACAAAGTTGAGATGAATTAAGAAGCTCTTTTTTATCTCTATTTCTTGATTCTCTAATGCCTTCACGAACAGCTTCTTTTATAACTTCATTAAGTTCCACCCTTGTCATTGGGAACAAGATTACAGGGTCCTGATCCTTCATTTTAACTCCTGTCCATATTAGAATTATCAACATTATTTTTTCTAGAACGATTATTTGGAAAAGTATTTTTATTCCATTTAGGTTTTTCTAACCTTGGAATACTATCATATATTATGAAAATATTTTCGAGCTCTTTTTCATGAACTAATTTCCCATCCCAGTAATGCTTTGTCTTCCCATTAGATTCAATAAAATATCCTTTATTTTTTGGCATATCTTTATAGTTTTTAGCTAATAGGAATATTAAAACTCCCGGATTAGTTCTATTTTCTATCCTTTTTATTCTTTCTTCAAAATCTTTTTTCATTTGTTGACCTCTTTTCGAGTTCCACCAATCTAGTTTCAATTTCTTCTAAATATTGTATCTTACTAATTTCAGCATAAGTCTTACAGGCATAGGCTAACGTGCGCATCATATTATCAGTGATCTCATTTTTTTCATACATTTGGATATATCTTGATAATAAACTTTGAGCTTCTGAAAGTTTTGTAATTCTTTTTGAAGCTCTATTTTTTTTGAAATCTTTTACTTTTTGTTTCATCGATCGTCCTAGTTTCTGTAAGTTCTTTTGACAATATGATTTACCTACTGTTAAAGATGGATTAAGTCCAATAATTTGTCATGTTGTGATTAATTACATCAATATTTTTATCTATCATTTCTTGTGAATAATCTTCAACAATTGATTTAGGTAAATAATAGAAATAACCCTCTTTAACAGCTTCACTAAACTCTTCTACTTCCTGAATGAGTAACTCATGATCTTCTAAGCTAGTCTCGATTTCTTTATGCTCTGATGCATCATATAGCTCATATCTTAATTCTATTACCTTTTCTCTAAGTTCCATTGCCTTTTGGTTTGAAAGGTCTTCAGGACGGCTTAAAATGGTATTAATTAACTGGCTAGCATAATCAATACGATTAACATAAATAGAGTTTTTAATTTCTAAAATTATGTCACTTATAGAATGACTATGATTTAGATAACTAATAGCGTCTGAAATTTGTGAATTTCCTATTGATTGTTTTGTTATATCATTGTCTTTGAAAAGTGGATACTCAATTAGGAGTTTACTATTCATCAATTCTTTTTTATTGGTTTTTAGTTCAGTTATTAGTGCATTTGACTTTTGATTATAGGTTTTCTTAATATTTTCCGTCTCTTCTTGCTCTTTTTTTTGTTTCAAATCCTTATTGTAGATACTAAATGTTTGTAGTGCTTCATTTGACTTTTTTCTTAGTTCATCCATCAAAGATTTGAAATTTTCTAAATTGTTTTTTATTGTTTTCATTTTACTTTTCTCATATTTTTTGAATAAATCAGAAATTTTTCCCAAATGGCTAAAAGATTCATCAAGTGATTTAATTTGATTTTGTAGATCTTTTAATTTTTCTTCATAAGGAGTCATAAAACACCCCATATAAGTAAGACTCTGAGTGAATGCATCTTTCTTAATAAGCTACTGGATATTAAAATATCGGATTTGATTTTTGAATAGTATATGATAGGATCTCCTCAGTTAATTAATTACGCAAAACGAAATTATTAAAAAGGAGATAGTAAATACATACCTTCTACATTTACCAAAATGTAGAAAATATCTATAACTTTTTCTTCTGAGTTTTGTATGCTTTTATAATATTATTTGCAAATGGCTTCATTTTCTTCGTTTTTACATCAATCAGATCATCTTCATCATAAATTTTGAGATTTTTATTCGCAAGAATTAAACATTTAATTTGTGTTGGTTTTGGGAATGTAGTTGTTTCAATTTTTTTTATTTCTCTAAGAAGTTTAATTGGAAATGTTCTTCTTTTGTTTTCATTTTCTTCAAGAGTTTTTGCCATAGAAAATGGATCACTATGAAAGATTAATCCAAAACTTAGTTCATATACTTCCCTAATTATTAATTCTAACAACTTGTTATTACAGTATTCGGCTATTTTAGTTAAGATTTTGATTAGATACTTATCCGTTAATTTTTGCTCAATCTTAATTTTAAGTGCATCTACCTTTACGTATTCATATTTCGTTAAAGAAAACTCGGAGTCAAGAAATGATAAAGGTTTAATAACTAAAATATCAGGCTTATCTAACAATAATTGTGAAAGATATTCTGTTAACCAACACTTTAAGAAGTTGTAAGATTGTTTGTAAGCAATATTTTTATAATAAAGAATGGTAGTGTTGTCAGGTATTCTAAAATATTCTATATCCGTTTCAACAGCTTTCCAATATTGAAGGAAATACTTTTCATTTAATGTTTCAAATTTATTGGTATCAATTCTATCTAAAATTAGATGAAGGTAAAAATTTAAATTTTTCATTTTAGTAAATAATTAATTGATTGATAATTTTATTCAATTTTTACGTTCTACTAACTCATTATGTCGCTTAAAACTAATATTGTGTAGAAATTATGTTGAATCCTTGTAACCTATTGTTTTTTGATACATTATTTAGAGAAGTTATGAACTGACAATAAATAATTGCAATAGTAAAACCAATTTGATTAGTTATCCTGCGTGGTTAAGAAAAATACTAATTGGGTTTTCATCACAAAAGAATATAAAGCTTATTTATGTTTTAAATAGTTAACTATCCCAACAAAACTAATTAATACCCAAAACACTTCAATCACAAATGCTGACATATTAAAACTTTCAATGAGAGATATTATAACTAATGTCGCACCCAGTAGGTTCATCAAGGAATAACTAATATCAGAGCTTTTAACTTTGTTTAACTGTAACATTAAATAACTGATAATAATAAAAAATACACCAATATTTCCTATAAAATCAAAAAATGAATAGCTCATGCAATCTCCAACAATCAGTAAATGTACTTTCTTAAAAAAGGAATTTGATATTTTCAATCATAATCAGATTCTCATATCGACATCACTAATTAAATATTTGATCAAAACAATCAAAGCATTCAACATAAATTATAAAAATGAATAGAAAAATATAAGATTAAATTTTTTACTTATATTTCTTCATCACGTCAACTAAATCAGGTGCATAGAATCGCCATGTAAATAAAAAGTCAGCAAAACAATCTAGCAAACAAATAATTACCAATGATAAATGAAATACATTCATATTATTTCTTAAATAAGCATAGGATAAGATCATTAGTAAAAGAGCTACTAAATTAATTTTAATCCATCTTGTAGGATAATATTTAGATGGTACGCTATAATTACCAGTTTCATTTTCATACATATCTGCTTCATTTGGTTTTCCCTTAATTTTTTTTACTCTAAGATGTGAATTATAAGTCAACCAAAAGCAATTAGAAAACATTAATATTGCATAAACAGAAAAGAAATAATTATTATCAGAAATTGCGAATCCCAGAAAAACAAATATAATTCCATGGATTATTAATAGAACGATATCAAAAAACATTCTGCCACCTGATAGTTTTGACAATTCATCAATTAAAAAATCCTTCGAATTATTGTTATAATCACGAGAGAACTCTGAGTAGTGAAAATCAATATATCTACTATCTCCCCAAAAAAATCTTATGAATGTTAAAATAAAAATTAGAAATAAGGAAATATTGTAAGGAAAATTTGATTCCCAGAATGATTGATTTGAATTTTTGAAGATCATAAATTCTTTATTGAATTCATGAATACAAATAGCAATGGCAAGTCCCATCAAGATTTGCCATAATATTTTAAATGTTGAATGTGCATTATCCAAGATCGTAAATGACAATGTTCGATTATCCATCATATCTCCTAGATTTAATTATAAAATATTCTTATTCATATTTCATAACTTAACAACATTTCAATATTTAGCAACAAAAATTATAAATAATTATTTTTTTACTAATTTTAAATTTGATCCCCATGCTTTGTCCATTTCATCTCTTTTGTGCTTATCAGCAATTTTCAAATATCTTTGCATCATCCTATATGTTTTATGACCAGTAATACTCATTATAACATCCGGCTTCATTCCACGCTCTAATGATAAACTTATAAAAGTTCTTCTTGCTGAATGACTACTAATGACTTCAAATTTTTTGTATGTATTCTCCTTTCTCTCATTCCCTTGATACTTCACTATTTTAACAAGTGTTGTAATGCCACAAAGTTCACAAACCTCTTTGATATATTTATTTACTTTCTGATTTGAAATAATTGGCAATGGTTTTTCCCAATCACTATATTTGGCAAGTATACTGTGTGCATAGCTGTTTAATGGTATTTCAATAATATCCCTTGTCTTCTGTGTTCTTAGTTTCCAAATTGATCCTTGGATATCAGCTCTAGATAAATTTTCAATATCTGAATACCTAACTCCTGTAAAACATTGAAACATAAATAAGTCTCTTACCCTCTCCAATTTCTTATCTTCAATTTTAAGATTATAAAGAATCATCAATTCATCATTAGTTAGATAAATAACTTCATTCTGCTCAGATTTAGCTTTGAATGATTTATAAGAAGTATTTTCGGTTAATCCTCTTTCATTTGCCCAAATTAAAAATGTTTTTAAAAACTGAATTGTCTTATGAGCAGTATTATTCAACATCTCTTTTTCTTGTGTAAGGAATGGATAAAACTTATCAAAAAATAAAGGGGTTATTTTATCAAAACTAAGTTTCAATCCTGCATTCTTTTCAAATTCTTGGAGTAAAGTATGAACACGTTTGTATTTTTGAAGGGCATCTTTTGAGACCATATTACTTTTTACTTTAAGAAAATCTTCGTATGCAGTAAAAAGTGTCGTTTCCTTTTTATGAAAATAGTTTTTTATTTCATCAACGATAACATCAAAACTTACAATAGGATTTTTACTTCTAACTTGATAAACAATATCACTTACTTTTGTTTCATATACGTCTAGAATCTTGTTCACGTTGCCTAAAACATTTTTCTGCATTGGATTTTTAATTTTTCTAAGGTTTGCTCTTTGCTTGTCCTTATCCCAATACTTTGGATCACATTTGCAACCAGTATTCAGATTTAATTCCTTCTTGTTTTCGTAAATTCTACAAAAAATAGTTTCTTCAGGATTTTTTGATTTGTATCTAGGAAGGTAAAAACTAACAGTCATATTTGGCTCATTGATTAATTTGACTAACCAAATATAAATATTTAGATGTAGCTTGTCAACATCCTACACAATATCTACACAATTATATTACATTTTAATGTACTTTTCTTGTATATTCAAGTGCATGAATAAAGGTGTGCTATAGAAGTTAAATTGTTGTTATGTAATATGTTAGATTTCCTTGGAAGTATAAATAGTGTAGTTAAAAAAAACTAAAAATACATAAAGTTCAGTTCCCGCCCTCTCCGCAAGACCTTACAATTCAATGAGTTGTGAGGTTTTTTTGTTTTATGGCAATTACTTCCCATTTAATCCGAAACTCATTTTCTGTACTTTTTATCATTAAAAATGCATTAATATTTTGTTCCTTTTGTAAGGAGAAAACATGACTCTTTCAAAACACAAAAGTGGTTATTATTATATTTATTACAATGATCCCAAAACTGCAAGAAGAACAAGTCTTTCATGTAAAACTAAAAGAAAATTATTAGCGGTAGAGTTTTTAAGTAATTTTGAAAGGGAGTATAAAAATAGGAAAAGTAATAAAATTATTCCTATTAGCTTGGAGGAATTTATAATTGAATTTACTTCATACTCAGAAGCAACCCACACTCAAAAAACTACGAGTGCTTATCGCAATACTTTCAATCAACTGAATAAGTATTTTGGGAGCACGCTACTAACTAATCTATCTACAACATTACTCAGAAAATATATTCAATCTAGAATGAGTAGTAGTTCTGTGTATGCAGCCAGGAAAGATTTGATTAATCTTAAATGTGCATTTAATAAAGCAGTACAGGATCATTATGTGTTAGAAAATCCATGTCAGGAGATTTCCAGTATAAAGCTGCCCGAAAAACAACCCTTATTTTTTTCTAGGTCTGAGTACGAATTATTGTTACAAGTTATCAATGATGAAATCTTAAAAAATATGATCGAAATTGCAGCTAACACTGGGTTGAGACAAATGGAACTGATAACTCTTGAATGGGAGCAAGTTAGCATTAAGGAAAGACATATAATTCTAAATAATAGAAATTATCTTACAAAGGGGAAAAAAGTTAGAAGTGTTCCAATAAATATTCGCGGATTACAAATATTAAATCAAATGGAACAATCCTCGACCAGTAGATATGTATTCACTAGAAATGGTAAAAAGTATAAACCAGATTATGTGAGTAGAATTTTTAAGAAATCAGTTAGAGAGTCTAAGGTAAATCCTGAATTACACTTTCATTCTCTTAGACATACATTTGCAAGTTGGTTAGTTCAAAGAGGAGTGAGTATTTATCATGTATCAAAACTCTTAGGTCATGCAGACATAAAAACAACCGAAATATACGCTCATCTTAGAGCTGAAGATTTGAGGGCGTCTGTTGATATGTTAAGTTAGTTCTTGTAGACTATATGTATTATTGGTTTTAATAGCGGAATGTATCGACTCAATGAAGGTTTTCTTGAATAAAATTGTTAAGTAATGGTTTAGTATGTCCCCACTAGGTTAATGAGAAATCCTTTGTTGAGTGGGTGATATATAGCTTGAAACTAGTTTACACTGTCAATAATATCAGTATCTTGAAAAACATATTTATTCAATTCTACTACTTGATCACCCAAGGAGTAAGATATTCTTGGTTTATCTTTGGAAATTATTACCTTGATTGAGATACCAAGGGATGTTATTTGAGTAATTTTTTTTATTAATAATATTAAACTGGTTGAATCGACATGGTCTGTTTTTGATATATCCAAAACTATTTTGTCAGCTAGTGAAATTTGAAGATCAAGAGCCTCAATACAATACGGAATATTGGAGTCACTTATGAATGGTAGATTAGTAGTCAGTAGAATAGTATTACCTTCCAAATTACTGGCTCGATAGTATTTATTAATAATTAAGTTGTTATTCATAATAATCTGTACCATTCAAATAATTATAAAAATCTTATTTTAATCACAAACAAATAAGACAGATATATCCATGTTGTGATTGGGAGCAAGATATAATAACACCAGATGTCTTATAATTTAATATATTTAAATATTGACATAAGCTAACCGTATACTTATTATACATTTATAAAATACTCCTCCTTGAGAGAAACGTTTTGACTTTCAGTCCTAAACATTCTCTCTAGCATATCCATTGTGCTTCTCCCAAGGTAATTCAGTTGAAATAGTGAATATCATTATTTGAATAGAGATTTTGGTATTATTTGGCAATTTCCAGTGGATGCAACAAATTTCCTATATTTTGAGACAATTATCGGAGAAATTCACCTTCCCAGACCTTATAATGATACTGAATTTATATTCATTTGGAGGTTGAAATGAAAGCAAACCTACTATTCGCAATTTTTATTGTTTTGACCATAACAATTCATTCACAAATCATTCGTGTACCAACCGACCAGCCAACAATTCAAGCTGGAATCGATGTAGCATCTGATGGTGATACTGTGCTGGTTGCTCTGGGAGAGTATTTTGAGAATCTGGAGATATCAAAATCCATATTACTAACCAGTAATTTTATGTTTGAAGAAGATACAAGTGCTATTTCAAGTACAATAATTAATGGATCTTTGAATGAAGCGTCGGTTATCCATGTTTGGGCACATATCTCTGTTCGTCCCACAATTCAAGGATTTACTATTACTGGAGGACAAGGAACCGCAGATGCCAGTGGTTACACGATTGGCGGTGGTATTTATACAAGAACAAATATTAAGATTCAATACAATAAAATTATTAATAATAATATATCCAACCCTTATTGTCTCGGGGGTGGTATTTGTGCTATAATTGATAAAAATGATCTGGAAATACTGATCCAATACAATAATATCTCAAATAATTCATTAGAAGGCTATGGAGAATCAACCGGTGGTGGTATCGAAATTTATGCGTATAGCGAAGTAAGTTCAGGAAACATTGGAATACTGAATAATATTATTACGAATAATCAGATTAGTACGGTTATTTTAGCAGATTTTGTTTCGGGAGGAGGAGGTATTTCTTTAAGATCAAGATTCCCAGTACTGCTTTCAAAAAATATTATTAGCAATAATACAGGAGTTTTTGGTGGCGGGATATTACTTTATGAGCCTTTCGGATCTCTAACAAAGATAATTAACAACACTGTTGTGGACAACGAAGCCACTCAAAAAGGAGGTGGATTGTGCATTGTTCACGGAAGGGCAGATATTGTTAATAGCATATTTTGGAACAATGTTGCTCCGATTGATAGTTGTATTTCAATAGGAGGAGATTTGAATATAAATTATTCAATAACTTCGAGGGAGTATGCAGGGACTAATAATATAACTGAAAATCCTCTACTTACTGAAGATTTCTTGCTTTCAAATAATAGTTCGGCTATTGATGCGGGTAATCCAGATGAGAATTTTAATGATGTTGAGGATCCTACAAATCCAGGAAATCCACTATGGCCTTCTAAGGGTTCTTTGGCAAATGATATTGGGGCTACCGGTGGTAATTATGAAATGGAATTGCCGGATTCAGAATATACATTACCAAAAAGATTTTTATATGGTGATCATAATGGAATAGTTTATAGAATAGCCAAACCTCTAAATTACGATAGCAATAGTTATTACCCAATGACAGTATATTTACATGAACAAAATGTTCACGGAACTGATAATGAACAACATTTAGCCGGTGGTTTATTATGGAGATCAAATGCAGAGTATTATAAACATAATGAGTTTACATTAGTCCCTCAAAATAGAGTGGGACCAAGATGGAATGTAGATGAACTAAATGAAGTTATTCATAGCATAAAAGATCTTTATCCAATTGATACAACAAGAATATATTTGGTTGGAGGTTCAGAAGGTGGAGCAGGATTGTGCAGTTACATTCGAAAATATCCAGAAATAATTGCTGCCGGAATACCATTTTCTGAGTCTAATTGGGGAACAGGGATGAAATTTGTACCGTTCTGGATTCTTCATGGCTCTGATGATTCATTTGTATCTGTAAATCTCGCAAGAAATACTATAGCTGGTTTTGAAGAAACTGGATTAGAGGCATTTAGAACGGAAGAAAATTCTACCACTGCACTAGACAGTGTTATCAACAATGGAGGTCGCTTACTTTACACTGAATATCAAGGTGCTGATCATTTTACTTCGCCATACGTTTTTCAAAATGAACTTATGTATAAATGGATAGCTAAACAAAGAAAACCGCAAATTATGCCTAGTGAGGTGTGGACTGATAAAACATTCTATGGTTCTCTGAATGATACTGTATCCTTTGGAATGAATTTTCTAAACAAGTATGAATACAATGTAAATTATACTGCTCATATCAGTAGTTTTGATAAATCTATAATTATGGACGTAGAATTATATGATGATGGAGCCCATGGTGATCTAGATGTAGGTGATGGAATCTGGGGGAACATATTCTCGGGAATAAACTCAGAACAAATTTTAAGACTGGGAGTTAATGTTGAAAATACAGATTTATCAACAGATTATTACTATCAAGATTTAGTAAGATTTACAACTGCTGGTCCAATAGTTTTTGATAGTATCTCAACATTTAGGCAAAGTATGATCGATCCAACCAGATTTTCTTTTGATATTTATCTAAAAAATAGTGGTAAATCAGCAACTGTAACAGAAATTGGGGCAACAATTATTCCAGATACAACTCAAAACTGTTTAACTAAAGTTGGTTCTTATTACAAATTTTTTGGTGATATTGAACCTGGAGGAGTAAAAAAGGGACGCAATTTTATTGTTTATCTTGATTCCACTTGTATAGAAAGCACTAATTTATCAATTCCCTTTTCTATAGAAATTTCAAGTAAGAGTTACCCTTTATGGTCAGATTCTGCGTCTTTTAATATTGTCACAAGTATAATAGATGAAAAATTATCTTTACCTACAGAATTTGTTCTAAAACAAAATTATCCAAATCCGTTTAATCCAAACACAATAATAAAATATTCAATACCAAAGCAGAGTAATGTAACACTAAAAGTATATGATCTGTTGGGAAGCGAAGTAGCAACACTGGTAAACAAAAAACAACCACAAGGCAACTATGATGTTGAGTTTGATTGTTCAGATTTAACAAGTGGTATATATTTTTACAGACTTCAATCTGGTGATTATGTTGAAACTAAGAAGATGATATTATTGAAGTAAGAGGGAGTATGTTATAGAATGCATACTAATTGATTTAGTGGGTTATTTATTTGTTAATAGCGTGATTTAGATATGAGATAAAAACATCCTACTCAACTAAGGATTTTTAATTAACAATTCTTAGTCAATGCTTAGCACTCAATTTACATTTTGTTTCGAAAATCGTTAGCTGAATTGAGTATTTTGATGAGGGAATTGAATTTATACAGCTGCAGGCAGACCACTTGTACAATCCATTTATCTACGAAGCTAAGTAATATAAAAACCCGCCCAACCGTCTTATTCCGGAAATAAGATTTTTAAGCGAGTAATAAACCCCCTAGAATTGCTACAAAATTAAATAATATTAAACAAATAGGCAAAGATTAAATAAATGAGATTCACTTAATTTAGTTTCTGATTAGCAAATGAGTGCTCCAGAGTATTCCCGCATGAGTATAAAAGCCTTTATATCATTAGTGCTAAGCCATCCTTCCCTAGATGCGCGGTTACATAGGTTGGTTTTGGATATGATTGTTTAATTAGAGCCTTTAATGGAAGGATTATAGGAAAAACTGTTGTAAAAGTTTTAGGTAATACTTTGAAGAGAACAATAAACACATTCAAATTTTGTGAGTATTTGAAAACATTGCTTAGCGATTTATCAAATAAAGATACAATTAGTCAAAAGTTGGTGTTAAAAAAAATACTGGCCTATTTTCCAAATCTATTTTAACAAGATCATTTTTTTTGTATCACAAAACCCTTCACTCTGTATTCTATAATAATAAATGCCGCTTGGAATATTCTGTGAGTGAAATGTAATTAAATATGTTCCAGAATTAAAATATTGATTAGTTAATACCTCAACTTCTTCTCCGAGCATATCAAAGATTTGTATTTTGACATTTGCAGCATGAGGGATTGAAAAACGAATATTAGTAGTAGGATTAAAAGGATTTGGAAAATTAGTCTGCAAATCAAATTTAACTGGGGAATTATAATCATCATTAAATATACTAGTTGGGTCCATAGTGAGTTGAGCCACAAAGGATCTATTCTGGGTTACATTGATAGCAAAGCTTGTATCATTTATAAAAAAATCATCATCATAATTATCATACCAGCCTTCAAAATTCCATCCATCATTTGGAGTACAAACGAGAGATACATCACTATTTTCAGAATAGACACCAGTACCAACAATAACACCAGATTCAACTGGGTTAACAACGGCTGAAATATTATAATATTTTGTCCCTGCCTGGGTCACAGTTGCATTTTTAATGATATCACCACTAGTCCAAGTGAGAGTTGCTATTCTTGTAGTAGAGTCCGAATTATGGAGATAATTAACTTGAATCGTCTCATTTCCAGACCCTTCATTTAGTGATTTATTCAACCAGTCAGCATCGTCTGTGAGCACCCAATCTGCATTTGCTTCGACATTAAATGTAGCTGATCCAGTATTATTACTTACGAATATTTCCAATGGAGTTATATTAAGATTTCTTTGAAATTCTTGAACTGTGAAAGACATAGTTCCAGACCAATTACTATGTCCGAACGCGTTTACTGATCTGATTCTCCAAAAGTAATTTTCCCCACTATTAAGTGGGATAATTTCATTGCTACCTATAATTTCATTTTGTTCATAAGTTATATTGTTAAAGGTGCTAGATGTTGAAACTTGGATGTGATAGTAACTACTGAATGCAGAAGTATCCCAAACAAAATCAATATTCGTTAAATTTGTTATATAACCATTTGGGGGACTTATTACCGAAGGTACCGGTGGGATTTTGCTAAAATTTGACTTTAGAACTCCTTTTGTGACAGTCCCTATAAAAACATCTTCAGCTATTATTTTAGGATACAAATGACCTGCCCCCC